>Ga0190363_1000012_pt1 | contig 154359 bp, 184 predicted proteins | sample 48721867_MG_FD_161272 | JGI IMG/M metagenome (GOLD analysis project Ga0190363, IMG submission 161272) | Hydrothermal vent microbial mat bacterial communities from Southern Trench, Guaymas Basin, Mexico - 4872-18-6-7_MG | ecosystem: Environmental > Aquatic > Marine > Hydrothermal vents >...
AAGAAAAATTTTATTTTTTTAAAAAAAATAAGAAAAAAATTAACAAAATTTAAAGAAATATCTAAAAAATTCATCTAAAGAAAATAAAATTTGTACTCTAAAAAACATATTTTATTTTTTTAAATCCACTAATTGCTCAATCCATTACAATTACTGGTGCATTTTAGCATTCCATGTCGACTTAAATACCTTGCAATACTCAATCCTAATACCTAATTCCCATATATCTTCTGACAATTCTTCAAAATTTTCTAGGTAATTTTTAAGCTTACTAAGCATCTTCTCGCATTTTTCCCCATACCATGAACACTTATCTTTACAAGCCAGTATTAAGTTAATCCTTTCCCTTTCCATAGACCTAATTTTGAAAGAAAGAGATTTAAACTTATTCTAAAATTTGCTCAATCTAGGCTAATAACTGGCGCAAAATTGCTCTAGAAAAGTTCTTGAAACTTGAAAATTTTCTTCGTAAAAAGTTCGTATAAGAAACATTATGACCACTTGTGATGGAAAATATGTTTTTTAGTGAATAGATTGAAAAGATTTGAAAAGTGCGCCAAACCTAATTAAAGAATTTAATGTCTAAAGGAATAATAAATTATAAATCCCAAAATACCCAAGAAAATTAGGCCTATATAAAACTTATTTAATAAAAATACCACTCCCGTGACTACAAACATAAAAATAGAGAATTTTTTCCAATTAACTAAAAGAGAGCGAAAATATCTTTCATTAATCTTCTTTAGGGGAATAAATTTAAAGCGTATCCCGAATATAAGAAGTATAGTCCCAAAGATCAATGAATACCAATATCTGTAGTCATAATAAGAAATTGCTAAACTAGCTGCAATTAGACTAATTCCAAAATCTTTAGAGATTTCAGAGATTAGATCCCTAATTTTTTTCTTTTCATCCAGTTTCATAATTCTGTAAATATCATTTAAAATTTAAAACTGTTTTGAATTAAATTTTGTACTTGCCAACTTTTACTCTGCACTTCACATTTCTTTTTCTTTCCTTTTAGAAGCTTAATTCAAAATGAGATTTTTAACTTATTTTATAAACCGACTTTAATTTTCTTAAAGTTCTTTCATCATCAAACGGGAATATACTAACATTAAAAGTGGCATAAGTTACCAAACCAATGCCTGCAATAGGTATTGCCATTCCTAAAGTAGATAAGTAAGGATTATGTATTTCTATTCCGTAGGCAGCAATTAGAGAACCCGGAAGGAGGGTGCTTAATAAGAGTGCCTGTAGAGTAGCTTCACTCGTTATGGATAAAAAGTATAGGGAAACGGGCAATAATGCATATCTTTACCTCAAGTACGATTATCAACTTGAGCTTGCCATTAATCTTTTCTGCTGGAATAAAATTAGATGCAATGAACCATTCGATAAAAGTTTGTTCGAGTTTATGATGTTGGGTGGCTCTGGGAAGGCAGAGTATCTTGAGCTATTTGCTGAATGTTATTCTTTCCTAAAGGAGCTAAGGAAGACAAAGAACCCAATCGATAAATTTTTGCGACGAAAGACTAGTGGCTTAGATCATTCAGAAGGATTCTATAAGATGATTGAGCTAGAGAAGAAATATGGGAAAGGTGTTATCAAAGATGTATTTTATGGAAAGTATGATGAGGAATTTGAAGCAAGTCTTAAGTTTTAGTAGAATGAAAATCAACATCTTAAGCTTAGTCTTTCTTGAATCTATTTTTAACTTTTGAAATTAAGCTAGCAGTTTCAAAAGCAGCACATCTTATAAAAAGTTTTTTATTTTTAACCCCTTAGAAAACTTTTATGAAAAATTTAAAGAAAACTTTGGAAAGATTTTCATTGCACATTCAAGAATTGTATAAAGAAAAGGATTTAGGTCTTCCTGTAATTACGGTTTCTGGGAGTGCCGCAGGTATTTACAAGCCAGAATTGTTTGGAACTTACATATTCAAAAAGGGAGTTGGAGATTTAGACTTGTCAGTTACCCATCCTAGAGTGAGCGGAAGCATAAATATCAAAGGAGTAATAGATATATGGTTGAACTCTTACGACCAAATTCTTTCCATACCTGCAGCAGCTTATTCCTTGGATAAAAGAATATCCTATTATTTAACTCCTCTTGATAGAGTAAACAAAGAAGCGAGAAGAATGGCTGAAATTACTAGCAGAAACTTGGAAAGTCATTTGCATCCGTTTGGAACTTACGAAGAATTATCAGGGAAATTTTTGAATGAGTCTACTAGAATGTCTATCAAACGAATAAATTTATTCAATCTTATGAAAGCAGTTGAGTATACTCATGGTAATCTTTTTGTTAAATATAATAATGGGTATGGTATAACACTCCACGATCTCTTCAAATATCTGGGCAGTATTTGTACCTATTGGATATTTAAAGATGGATCAGGCCTTTTACCAAGAAAGGATGCTATCGAGGAATTATCAAAAAATTCTAAAAGAGTTGAAGAATGTTGGTACTACATTCAAAGGAAATGGGATGAAGGTGAGATAACAGTTAAAAATCTGAAAGAAGTTGAGGAATTCATAGGAAAGTGTTCTAAGTTTTTGCCAAAGTAAGACTAATACACTACTACCTAACTATAGCAATCTCTCTATAAAAAACCGATTTACTTTTATACTCGATTATCTCAGGCTAAAGGGAGGTAATCTCATGAAAAGAATCTTTCTAGAGGCAATGCTAGCAGTTTTTTGGAACTACAACTACTATCTCAGCAAAAGGAAATTCATGGAAGCAAGTATAAAACACAATAAATACTATGTTACAAGATATTTCAGACTTACAGAACCGAGCAAATGAATTGGAAACAAGAGTAGATGCTTTAGAGCAAATAGAGTGTGTTTTTGATAAAACTGCTAAACCTTTTTTTCAAACAATAAAAAACTTCAGAAACTTTAAGTACTTAATCACTTAATAAGGAAAATGTTTAAAATTTATGAGGAACATACTATTAGACATGAAAAGGAGAGCTAAAGATAAACTTTGGATGAACGGTTTTTTGGGATTCTTAGGCTTCCTTGGATTCGAAGCTCTCAAATTGCACAACCCTTGGTACTTGTTTTACTTCTGTTTCTTTGCATTCCTTGTCCATTTCAAGTATCTCAAAGAAGAGCTCAAATATTTGGGTTTGCTTGGTGTGGTTGGATTGATCGTGGCAATACTCGGTGTTATAGGAGTCGTGGAAGTATAGATGGTTGAAAATAAAGTGTATGTAGCATTCGGATAATTGGGTTAATTTTAGCTGTTACTGGCGGTATGATAACATCTTCTCAGGAGAAGGAGGAATAGCTTGGGCTCTCTTTGGTAATGGAATCGCCGTTGTATGGTAAGCTTTCATGGAGTATATCATGGGGAATATGAAACAGGAAAAATAATGCATACGACTCCTATCCCCACATTCGTTATACGTATAACATTTAAATTCCTAATTCATCTTTTATTCGTGAATAAACTTTTGAAAAGAAATTCTCATCGTCAAACCTTTCGCCTATCTCTACTTTATACTTTCTTAAAAAGTCGTAGATTGAAGAAATAATTGCTCTAGTTATTTCTATCCCTTCTTTTTCAAGATTTTCCAATACCATCTTACCGAAATACATCAATGGTATTTCATGCACCCTACAAGGCACAATTAAAATTAGAGCTTAAGAAATTTATTTTTATTCCAGCTCGTGCAAGATAATATGTCTTCTGTACTCATAGAAATTCAAAAATCTTCGCTTGCACTTATGACAAAAATAAATTCTCCACTTCATCTTAAGCCAGTTTTGGAATGACATAAGTAAGTTTAAACCAAAAACCTATTTAAACTTTTCCAGGAAGGATTTAAGCTCTTTCTTGCAATAATTTTTTAAACTTTCTTCTATCACTTCACTCTGGGGTATGGAAGCCAAAGCATTCGAAATATTTTCATCGACTATTTTATTGACTAAATCCGCATCCAAGGAAGGCGTTTCTATTTCAAGGTATCTCCTCTTTCCCAATCTCTCGAAGGGTATGAGGATTAGGTACTTGTCTTTCTTCTTTGAGATGGATGGTGAAAGAATAGTAGGAGGGGTGTTTAACCTTTCGTACAATTCTCTTTTCCTCCTTTGCAAGTCAAAAGTTTTGTGTTTGTCGTATGCCCAGCTTTTTCTCCCTCCCGGAAATCCTTCCTTTAGTTGGGCATAACCGACTGTAGTCATTTCTCTGAGCGTTCCGTCTTTCATTTTTCTGCTGTACCTCACATTACCCAATACTTCAACTTCTTCCTCGCTTTCACTACAAGCTTCCATTTTCCAAATCCTATCCTCGTACAGGCTCAGATTAACATATTCAAGAAGTATCTCATCCTCTTCGGTTAGGATAAAAATTCCATGGCTCTTCCTATCTTCTCCTCTTACTCGAATGCTCATAAAAGTAATTTGCTGGAGAAAAATTTAAATAGTTTTTCGTTTCATTTTCTTTCATGAATTTATGCAAGGCTAAAGAAGAAGTTAGTAGCATCGAAGAATTGATGGAAAAATCTAGGAAGTCAAAGCTGGAGAAGGTTATAATTTCTCCTTATATAGTAGGAATGGAAGAGAGGTATTGGCTTCCTTGCTTGAGAATTGAAACGGAAAAGTATTTGTACCAAAGGATGGTCACGAAGAAATTCTTGAAAGAGGAGGTAAGCGAAGTCGAAGAATATATGGAAAAGCTTGCAAAGAGTCTTGGGAATTATTTCTTGAAAAACAACTTTCTAGTCGTTCAAAGGCCGTTGAAATACAAGGATAAAGCTCCGAAGAGGATGGAAGATGAAGAAGCCGACTTCTATATACTATCTCCCTTCCTGGGTAATTCAAAAAATTCTCAAGGATCTAACGCTAAGGAAAGAAAGTAATTATACGAACTCCTAATATTTAAATATGGAAGAGCTTAAGAGGTTGGAAAATGAGCTAAGGCTGAGAGGTTTCTCTCAGCATACAATTAACTCTTATGTTTATTGGAATAAGGAATTTTTAAAATTTGCGAAGAAAAGACCGGAAGAAGTGAGCGAGGATGACATAAAGAGTTATCTTGCGGCCAAAATTTCTTCGAATGTTTCTCCCAAATCTCTTGTTCTAATCAAAGCTGCCTTGAAATTTTTTTATGATGAAGTTTTGGGAAAAGATATAGTAAAGCTTAAAACACCCAAAGTTCCAAGAAAACTACCTACTGTTTTAACCAAAGAAGAAATTAAGGCTTTGATAAAATCTTGCAAGAATAGAAAGCATAAGCTCATCCTAATGCTGCTCTATTCCTCCGGCTTAAGATTAAGCGAGTTAATCAACCTTAAAGTTGGCGATTTGGAGTTGGATGAAAGAATAGGATGGGTGAGAGGAGGTAAGGGAAAAAAGGATAGAATTTTTCTGATTTCAGAGAAACTTGCAAAAATCTTGAAAAAATACATAGAAAAGAATCGGAAGAAAAGGGATGACTATTTATTCGCTGGAAGGAACGGAAAAATTTCAGCCAGAGCCGTTCAAAAGATCGTAAAACTTGCTTCCAAGAAAGCTGGAATAGAGAAAAAAGTATCTCCGCATACTCTAAGACATAGTTTTGCTACTCATTTACTCGAAGATGGAATAGATATAAGAAGAATTCAAGAACTTTTGGGACATGCAAACCTAAGTACAACTCAAATATATGCGCATGTTTCAAGAGAAGAATTGAAGAAGATTAAAAATCCTCTAGATAGGATTATTTAATTTTGGAAAGTTTGATCAAAACTCCTTCTATGGCATGAGCCAACTCTTCCCCAAGCTCAGTTAATCTTATAATTTTAATCCTTCCTTTTCTTTCAAACTCAACTAAGCCAAGCCTTCTAAATTGCTCTAAAAGCTTTACTGTATGGGAATAAGTGCAGTCAACTTCTTTTGAAAGGACTGTGGCATATTTAGGCCCTCTCTTTAAACTAATCATAAGCTTGACTGGTTTCGCCCTCAAGAACAATTTGAATCCTGGTTTTTCCTTTACCATTCCCTCACTTTAATTATAATATTAAAACAAATCCTATTTATATTTGACGACATAATTATTTAAGAATATATTAGGTGAAAGAATGTTCATTTTAAGACCTCCTGCAGTAGCTGGAACTTTCTACAATTTAGACCCAGAAATGCTCAAAAAGCAAATAAATTCTTGTTTCAAGCATAAGCTTGGCCCAAAAACTATGAAAAAGGAAAAAATTTTGAGCGCGATAGTTCCGCATGCTGGCTATGTTTATTCCGGCCCTGTAGCTGCTTGGGTTTATTCGAGAATAGAAAAAGCAAATTACATAATAATAGGGCCTAATCATACTGGAGTTGGCGAGAAATTTGCTTTAATGAAAAATGGTTTATGGAAAACCCCTCTTGGTGAAATTGCGATAAGCGAGCAAATGGCTGAAAAAATTAAAAAGGAGTGTAAGATTTTAGAATATGATGTTTTAGCTCATCAATATGAGCATAGTATAGAAGTCCAATTACCATTTCTTCAGTTTAGGTTTGGAAGTGATTTTAAATTTGTTCCTATTTCTATTCTAAATGAATTTGCAGACGAAACTTTGTTAGAAAGCTGCAAGCTCATAGGAAAAGGTATAGCAAATGCTATTAAAAGCGAAAAAGAAAAATGGATAGTCTTAGCCAGCTCAGATTTTTCTCACTATGTTCCGCATCAAACTGCAAAAAGGGTTGATAAAGATTTAATTAAATCGATAATTAGATTAAACTCAAAAGAGCTTTTTGAAAAAATAAATGAAAAAGATGCTAGTGTTTGCGGATTTGGGCCTATAGCAATTGCGATAGAAGTTGCTAAAAATTTGGGGGCAAAAAAAGGTAAGTTATTAAAGTACGCTACTTCAGGAGATATAACTGAAGAATATGGGGCAGTAGTTGGATACGCAGCAATTATACTTGTTTGAATAAAGGAGCATAAGGTCTTTTAGTTAGGTTTCTTAGCTCTTCTATGCTAGATTCATAAGTTTCAAAAGATCTGTTTAAGGCTTCCAAAACTTCTCTTTTCCTTCCAGTCTTGATCAAAATGTTTCGAAGTATGGAAATATGCTTAGGTGTAGCTTCGCTAATCTGCTCTAAAACAGATGTTACTACTTTTCTTTTCTTTCTCGCAACCTCAATTTCTCTTCTTGCTTCTTTAAGTTCATTTTCATATTCTCTCAGAATTTCCTTTAATTCCCTGATCCTACCCTCCTTTGCCAACCATTTGGCTTCCTTTAATCTTTCTTCAGCTAATTCTAAGTGTTTTTTTGCCCTCTCAACATTACCTCTAATCAAGCCTAGCAGAAATTTTTCTCTTGCTCTTTTAATTCCATAAAATATTTGACCAGGATATGCATCAACTGTCATCACAAAGTAAAGCGAGGAAAATATTAAGAATGAGAGAGTTAGAATAGCTATCCATCGATAAGACTCAGGATGTAAAACCTTTTTTCCTTCTCTAGTTAGCTTGTAATAAATCCATTTTCTTCCCGGTCTTTCTATTCTTTCGACCAAATTTGATTTTTTTAAAATTTCTAAATGTTCAGAAATTGTTGTAACATGCTTTTTAAGCAATCTTGATAATTCAGAAGCTGTCATCTGTCTTCTCTCTAAAGCTTTTAGGATTTTTACCCTAGTATCTACAGTTATAGTTTTAAGCAAATCTTTTGAAACTTTAAGCTCATCCTCCATAATCAAACCATTAGAATAGTTAAATTTAAGCTTTAAAAAGATTTAGGGTCTAGACCCAAAAAAATCTTAAAGTAATTTAAAGCTTCCTTTTTCATTCTTATTCTAGGTGAGGAAAATGAATAAGAAAATAGTTGCAATCCTTATCGCTTTGATAGGAAGCGCTAGCATAGGAACGATAGCAGCAGCACAAACTTTTTCGAGGGAAATGATTCCACCTTACCATTACTACAGAGAACCCAAAGTGATGCTAGCAGAAGGTGTAGCGTTCAATAAAGAGAAAAATGAATCGAAACAAGTAATCTTTCTAGTCATGAAGTATGGAGAAGAAAGGTATAACTATCTAATAGTAGGAGAAGAGGTTTACAAGCTAGAGAAGATGGAAAGCTACAAATCAGGCCCAGGAACGAAAGTAATTAAGTATAAGGGCGAAGATGGAAGTATATTGACAATCTTGATTCAAAGATTTGGCTGGCGAATAGCGATTTCAGGAGATTTCAAGAATTATCTAATGGTCTTCAAGCCAATGCATTACTATTCAAAACCAATCTATGAGATTAAAAGAACTCAGGAAATTAAACCATTGATGGGAAAGATTAGAGAGATAGGCGAAAAAGAAGGGATGAACTTAACCTGGGTTGAAGAAAAAGCAGGACCAGTAAAAGAATGGACTGAGTAAATTTTTCTTTTTTTTCTATTTTTAATTTAGGAAAATATTTATTCGACCATTTCAAATCATAATTGGTATGAAAGAATTGATTTTAAAGCACGCATTAATAAATGCTATACAACATGAAGGTAAAGCAGACTTTCAAGCTGTCTTGGGTAAAGTTATAGCAGAAAAACCAGAGCTTAGAAAAAAGATTAAAGAAATCGTTCCAAGGATAAAAGAAGCCATTGAAGAAGTAAATTCTTTGAGCTTAGAAGAACAAAAAAAGCGAGCTGAAGAACTTGGAATTGAAGTCGAGAAGAAAAAAATTAAAGAGGAAAAAAAGCTACCGCCCTTACCTCAAGCTCAAGCAGGAAAGGTAGTGATGCGTTTAGCTCCATTTCCTTCAGGACCTTTGCACATAGGGAATGCGAGAATGGTTATCTTGAATGATGAATACGTAAAGATGTATAAAGGAAAACTCTTGCTCGTGATAGATGATACGATTGGTTCAGAAGAGAAATTCATAATCCCTGAAGCTTATGATCTGATAATAGATGGGTTGAAATGGCTGGGTGTTAAGTGGGATAAACTCATATACAAATCGGATAGGTTAGAAATCTTCTATGAGTTCGCTGAAAAGTTGATCAAAAAAAATTTAGCTTATGTTTGCGAATGCGATGCTGAAACTTTGAGAAAAAACAGAAGGGAAGGAATAGAGTGTGAGCATAGGAAGCAAAGCATAGAGGAAAACCTGAAAAAATGGAAGGCAATGCTAGCCGGCAAATATAAAGAGGGTGAGGCCGTTCTAAGACTCAAAACTGATATGAAGCATCCAAATCCTGCTTTTAGGGATAGGGTTTTGCTAAGGATAGTAGAAAGAGAGCATCCAAGAGTTGGAAAGAAATACAGGGTATGGCCTATGCTTGAATTCTCTTGGGCTGTAGACGATCTAATGCTTGGAATAACCCATATCCTAAGAGGAAAGGATTTGGTAATGGAAGATATGGTCGAAGAATTCATCTGGAATAAGCTTGGTGTTAAGCAAAAGCCGAAATTCATTCATTATGGTCTTTTAAGTATAAGGGAAGCTAAGCTAAGCAAGACCGAAGCAAGAAAAGCTATAGAGAAAGGTGAATACTCTGGATGGGACGATCCAAGAACTTGGAGTTTGCAATCTTTGAGAAGAAGGGGGATTCAGGCAGAAGCGATAAGGAAGTTTATATTAAACTTGGGTTTAAGCCTATCCGACGTAACCATTCCGGCTGAAATTTTGTATGCCGAAAACAGAAAGATTATCGATCCTCTAGCGGACAGATATTTCGCAGTTTTGGAACCTGTTGAAATCTCGATCAAAAATGCCCCAGAGGTTAAGGAAGCAGAAGCTCCCTTACATCCAGACTTTAGGGAAAGAGGTCGTAGGAAGATTCCTGTAAATTTAGGAAAAATTTGGGTCGAAAAAGATGATTTTGAAAAGTTAAAAGGTAAGGAAGTTGGACTAATCAATTTGTTTACAGTTAAATTGGATAAAGAAGCTGAATTTGTTAGTGAAGAAATAAGGTTTGAAGACCCGAAGATTCAATGGGTTTCTGAGCCGAATGTGAAGATAAAAATTGTAATGCCAGATGGTAGGATGGAAGAAGGAATAGCTGAACCAGAAGTTAAAAACTTAAAGGAAAACGATCTGATCCAGTTAGTTAGAATTGGCTTTGCTAGGGTTGACCGAGTAAAAGATGGAATAGTCTTATACTTTGCACATAAATGAGAAAGAATATTCTTGCTTATTTTAAAAACTAGTCTAGTCTTATGAAATTTAATAGAAGCATAAATTAATAATAGATGGTTGCTCTTTCTTGAATTTACTCAATTCCAATCGTTTTCCCTACCCCATACTCGATAAAGTTTTCTCCATATTCCTTCCTGAAAGCTTCTCTTACTGGATCACCCGTGCAATGGGATGGTGCAACCTTCTCTACTTGCAGCTTTCTAAATTCTTTAACGCAAGATACGGAAGGGTGATGAAACCCTCCCAAAACCAGGTATACCCTATCTCTTTTCATCAATTCCTTAGCCTTCTTCACGACATTCACAATTCCTGGATGAGCACAACCTGTAATAACAACCAATCCTTTTTTCGAATCGATGATCAAGGATTGCTCCTCTGGAGGTCCGTAAAGTTCTCCAGTCGTATAGACAAACTCAGAAATTTTCTTTGGAGCCGAAATTTCCACATACTTAGCTCCTTCCTGGACTATCATATTTTTAATGGATTGGGGGAAGGAGCTTGGGATGAAAACTGTGACATCGCTGTTTTTCTCTAAAAAGCCTCCTAATCCTCCTACATGGTCACCATGGATATGGGAAATGACTACTTTCTTGATTGAAGCAGGGTCTATACCCAATTTTTCCATGTTAAAGAGCAGGATTTCTGAATCTCCTCCTGTATCAAATAGTATCGATTCGTTAGGAGTTTCGATCAAGGTAGCAAATCCCCAGGCAGCTTTCAGCCTTGGGTCTATTTGGTAGTTATCGTAGACGGAAACTAAAGTTATTTCTAGTTTGGTTCCTTTCGATTCAATAAAAGTTTCTGGCTGAGCTGCTTTTTTAGCTTGAATCGAAAACCAAATTATCAGACATGCTAAAACTAAAATTCCTACCAACATTAAAGTTTTGGGATTCATGCAATCTACTTTTTAGCATATAGCAGATAAGCCGCCGCTCTTTTTTTGACGCATGAAAAATCTAACAGCTTCTTTCACGAATTGGATGGCTCTTTTTGGATAATACCTCTTTCCTTGTATAGAGTTTCCCAGCTTGGCATAATGAAGTTATAGTTTTCAGGCTTAAATTTTTGGGAGCTAAATTTTAAGCAAAACATATATAAATCTTCTAGAATCTATAATTGATAGTTAGATGAGGTGATGGAATGCCGAAGAGTTATGTGAAGTTTGAGGTTCCAAAGGAATTGGCCGACAGAGTTTTACAAGCTGTTGAAATGGCAAAGAATACCGGAAAGGTTAAAAAGGGGACTAATGAAACTACCAAGGCTGTGGAAAAAGGTTTAGCAAAGTTAGTTATAATAGCTGAGGATGTAGAGCCTGAAGAGATAGTGATGCACTTACCAGCTTTGTGCGAAGAGAAAAAAATACCCTATGTTTATGTACCAAGCAAAGCTGAGCTGGGAAGAGCTGCTGGAATAGATGTGGCCGCGGCTTCAGCCTGCATAATCGAGGAAGGAGAAGCAAAAGATTTGGTAAAAGAGATTATAGAAAAGGTAAACGAGCTTAAGAAGTGAAGTTAAATGCAAGATGCTTACCCTGCTGAGGTAGTGCAGATAATAGGTAGGGCTGGAGTTAGGGGTGTTACTCAAGTAAGGTGTAAGGTTTTGGAAGGACCCGATAAGGGAAAGGTTTTGATAAGGAATGTTATCGGGCCTGTTAGGAAGGGAGATATTTTGATGCTAAGAGAGACTGAGATGGAAACTGCACCAAAGCTTATGGAGAGGTAGTTCTATGAAATGCAGCTTTTGTGGGAAGAGTTTTAAGCCACCCAAGGGTAAAATGTTTGTAAAGTTAGACGGGAGCATACTATATTTCGATAGCTCGAAGTGTGAAAAATACTATTTTATGGGAAGGAATCCTAAAAAGCTTAAATGGGCAAGGAAAAGATAGGTTTGTGATTTAAGTGAGGGTTGGGGTAGAATTTAAGGATAAGGATATTCATACTATTATTCAAATTTTGAATTCCAATGTTGGAAAGGAGATTAGGATAGATGACTTACTAGTGCAAGCTCTGATGAAGAACATATGCTCTTCTGACCTGGTTTTTCTGGTTCTCCAAAGGTTGGAGGAGGGAAATTATATCAAAGGGAAGAGGGGTTCTCTTTTGGTTAATGAAGAGATTGAAAGGGAAGAAGCTGAAAAAATTTCAAGAATTGTTCTAAACAAGCTCTCAAGATCTAAGAAGCTCTTTGTCACACCTTTGGAAGTAGGAAAATTTTTCCAATGCCCAAGAAGGCTATTCTTAGAAAAGGTTGTCCTTTCAAGACAGTATAAAGAGAGAAAAGGAAAAACTTGGGATGGAGAAGCTATTCATCTGGCAGTAAACATTTTCATCAAAAATTTAGCTAAAATGCAGATAGAACAACTCATGGAAGAGGCTGCCAGAAGGGCTGTAGAAAAGTTCAAGGAAAGAGTAACCATTAGGAAGGGTGAGATAATAGACTTTCTAGAAAGATTTTACGAGCTGATAAAAAAAGAAGGTTTCTCTTATATTTTCACCGAAAAAACTTTTGAATCCATTAAAGTTGGGTTGGTAGGAACTCCAGACATAGTTGGGATTAAAGCAAGCGAAATAATTCCAATAGATATCAAGCTTGGGGAATTGAGCAAGAAAGGGGTAAAGGAGGAGCACTTGTTGCAAAGCGTTGGGGAAAGCATTTTGGTTGAAGAATTTTTCAGGAAAAAAGTAAGCTTTAGTTATTTGATTTACTTTGGTTCAAAATCCTTGGTTAAGATTAAGCTCACAAACGAGCTTAGAAGAAAGTTCTTGAATTATAAAAGGGGTATAGAAAGGATGTGCAAGCTTGGAAGGATTCCTGGGAAAGGTAAGCTACCAAACCTGGAAAGGAGGGTTTGTTTGGGCTGCCATGTAAGGCCAAGCTGCGAAAATATAGAAATGCTGAGAAGGATTAGATAATTCTTCTGACTAAATCCAAGGCTTAAGGCCTTTTTTATCCCTAAGAGAATTTTCAAGACTCCTTGCCATCCTATGGACCAAAAGATTAATCGCTGGATCATCTTCTGGATAGTTATGCCTTCTCAAGTAACAATACTCAAAAATTTCATGAATTAGTGCTGTCTCGATATCGTACTTTGGAGAAAGGCGACAGATTTTTTCCCTTTCTAAGTACCACTCTATCCTATAGAGATTCACCAGGATTTTTCTTTCTCTAAGGTTTCTTCTAAGGTCGTAACCATCTTTTGACCTTGTAAATTCTAGGCTTATTTCATCGACAAAAATTCCCAACTCTGGAATGTTTTCTTTAATCCATTTCTTAGCCTTTTCAAATGCTTCTTTAACTTCAAGCTCCGTCATTTTCATAGCTTCACCAAAAGAAGTTAAATTCTAATAAATTAGTAAGATATTTAATATTTGAGGGCCGGTAGATCAAGGGTAGATCGCCACCATGGCAAGGTGGAGGCTCCGGGTTCGAATCCCGGCCGGTCCATAAGAAATATCTTTATTCTTCAGAGCAATAACTAAACTTATGATAAAAATTCTAGGGGCCGGTCTTTCGGGACTCTCTACAGCAATAAATCTAGCAAAGAATGAAAGGGAAGTTACAATCTTCGAGAAAAAAGAAAAAGTTGGAGTTGGGAAAAGCAATGCTCAACTGTTGGGAAATTGGGAAACAAAAAACGATATTCTTGATTTTCTCTCAGAAATAAACATAGATGTAAAGTATGAATCGAGGTTGGAAAAGATTGTATTGGTTGCGCCAAATTTAAAGAATAAGGCTGTAATTTATTCTGATGATATACCAGTCGGCTATGTCGTTCTAAGAAAAGGGGATAATTCGCTCGAAAATTTTCTTGCAAGAAAAGCGAAAAAGTTTGGAGTCAAAATTTTAACGGGGATAAAAGAAAAAATTCAAGCAGAAGTAATAGCTACTGGCAGCAAAAGGATGGATGGCATAGGATATGGCTGCGCCCTAAAAGGTAATTTTGATGAAGAAAAGGCACTGATCCTTTTTGACGATAGAATAGCACCAAAAGGATATGTTTACTTGCTTCCACATTCGAGAGATAAAGCTACTTTTGCAATAGCTATGAGACCTAAAGCTGATCCTAAACGATCTTTAGAAAAAGCGATGAAGCATAAAATTTTTAGAGATACGATCGAATCTTCGACTCTCTTGTATAACTTTTCTGGATACGTGAATTTTTCGATTCCAAAGACAGCAAAATTTGGTAATTCTTTGTTAGTGGGTGAAGCTGCTGGATTTCAAGATGCAGCTTTTGGTTTTGGTATGAAATATGCTTTTCATTCTGGATACCTTGCTGCTAAGGCTATAGTCGAGAATAAAGATTACGACAAACTGTGGAAAAAAGCTTTCTTGAGAGACCTGAAAAAGAGTCTCTCGATTAGAAAAATTTTCGATAAGCTAGATTATAATTCACTGCTCAATAAGTTAATCCCAAAAATAGGAGAAAGGAGTATGAGAGAGTTTAAGAAAATTTATTCCTCAAAATTTAGAATGGCTAATCTATTCTTAAAAAGCTTGCTAGAAATTTAAATTTAACTCACTAGTAAAAAATAAAATGTTTCAAGAATATCCTTTGGTGACGAATGCAGCAGGAGAGGGAAGCAAAACCGTTGAGCAAATAGAAAGACTTCTTAACTTTAATCCTTATAGGTCTGCTGTGATAGGAAGTATAACCCTAGAAAAAAGAGGAGGGAATCCAGAACCAAATTTTTACTATTTGGAGGATTTGAAAACGAGCATTAATTCAATAGGTTTAAAAACTCCTGGGATGGAGTATTACACAAAAAATTTACCTAGAATCCTAGAAGAAAACCCAGAAAGCTTTTTAATCCTTAGCATAGCTTGGGCTCCTGTCGAAAAAGGATACAAAAATATTAAAGCTGAAGAGTTGAACGAAGACCCAAGCTTGCAATTTGAAATACTAACCCAAGAGCTTGTTAAAATTGACCGAGAAAGAATTCTGGTTGAATTGAATCTTTCTTGTCCTAGCATTAACGATTCTCTACTCTACGAAGATTTGGAAACTGTAGGAAGAATACTCGAGAAAGTCTAGAAGAAAACTAAAAGATATACGATTAAGCTTGGGTACATGCTTCCGAATCATTTGAATAAGATGGTATCCCTCGTTTCTTCCTACAATCCTTTCGGGATAGTTGCAATCAATAGCATTCCCGGCATGTTTGCAAACGAGGAAGGAAAACCTTATCTAGCTAAAAAATATGGAGGAGCAGCAGGTAAACTTATCCAACCCTTTGCTCTTTATACAATTTCCAAGCTTAGAGAAGAATTAGATGAAGAAGGAAGAAAAGATATAAAAATCATAGGTTGCGGTGGTATTTTAAATGCTAAGGATGACCTAAAATTTTTAAGAAATGGCGCCGACTACTTGCAGGTTGGAACTGTCTTCATGATTAGAGAAGCTAACAGAAAATTTTTCTCCCGGTTTGTAATAAATCTCCTTAGCTTGTTTGAGAAGCAAAAACCCTAAACTTTTAAACCTTTAAAAGCAATACTTTTTAAAATCAGAAACCAAAAAGTGATTTTATGGGAGTAACTCGAGTTAAGGTTCCAGAAGAGGAAGAGAAGAAAAAGGAAGAAAAGAAGAAAAAAGAGGAGAAGATTAAAATAGCTAGACCAAAGGCTAAAAGTATAGTTAGAGTTGCTGGTACTGATTTAGATGGTGAAAAGCAAGCTTGGATCGCATTAAAAGGTATTAAGGGGATCGGCTTTACTATGAGTAAAGCCGTTTGTAAGGCAGCTGGAATAGATCCTAAAATTAAATTAAAGGAGTTAAGTGAAGCTCAGATTGAAAAATTAGAGGAAATTATTAAAGATCCTGCAAAGTTTGGTATCCCTTCTTTTCTCTTTAATAGAAGAAAGGATTGGGAAACTGGTAAGGATTTACATCTCACATCTTCAGAGCTAGAAATTCAAACAAAGTTTGATATCCAAAGAATGATTGACATGAAATCCTACAAAGGAATAAGACATATGCTTGGCCTACCTGTAAGAGGACAAAGAACAAGAAGCTCCTTTAGGAAGGGCAGAACTGTAGGTGTAATAAGAAGAAAAGAAAGGGCTAAAATGGAGAAGAAGTGAGTTAGATGAGAAGATTAAGGAGAAAGTATGAAAAGCCAAAAAGGCCATGGGATAAGGAGAGGATAGAAGAAGAGAAGAAGCTTATGAAAGAGTATGGATTAAGAAGGAAAAAAGAGATATGGAGAGCTGAGGCCATTTTGAGAAAGTATAGGAGGATGGCAAGGGATTTGATTGCAAAAAGAGATAAGGAAAAAGAGAAAATCTTGATTCAGAAATTAAATAGAATGGGTGTTTTGCAAGCTAATGCAAGCTTAGACGATGTTTTAAGCTTAACCGTTAGGGATATTTTGGAGAGAAGACTGCAAACTATAGTTTACAGAAAGGGCTTAGCAAATACAATTAAGCAAGCCAGACAGTTTATAGTTCATGGACATGTTAGGATTAATGGAAGAAAAGTGATTTTTCCAAGTTATTTAGTTCCAAAAGAGGAAGAGGATAAAATCGAAGTTACTTTAAAGGTGAAATAGATGGAAAAGAAAAAGAAGGAGGAGAAATGGGGAATTGCATACATTTATAGCAGTGCTAACAATACTATCGTTCATATTACTGATATTACAGGAGCTGAAACTATAGCAAGATATTCTGCTGGAATGATGACAGATAAGGATAGAGAAGGTGGTATGCCTTTTCCTGCAATGCTTGCAGCCAAAAAAGCTGCAGAAGAAGCTTTAGCTAAAGGAATTACAGGGGTGCACATTAGAGTTAGAGGCCCTGGAGGAACTAAAGGAAAAACTCCAGGAGCTGGTGCTCAACCTGCTATAAGAGCTCTAGCAAGGGCTGGTTTAAAAATTGGTTTAATAGAAGATACCACACCTTTGCCGCATGGTTACATGCGCCCTAAGGGCGGGAGAAGAGGACGTAGAGTGTAAGCTTTTCTTCTTAGAAATTTTGAAACTTACCAACCTAAAAGGCTTAAATATTTTTTAAACCAAAACAATTAAAATATCAACTAACTAAATCTATGATTATAAGTGGTTGAATGAAAATTGAAATTTTGAACAAAACGGATTCTGAAATTAATTTTGTAGCAAGAGGGATTACTCCTGGATTTGCAAATTTGCTTAGAAGAGCTATGATGATGGAAGTTCCTACTTTAGCGATAGAATGGGTTGATTTTATAAAGAATGATTCTGCTTTGCAGGATGAAATTCTAGCTAATAGACTAGGCCAAATTCCTTTAACCTTTGATAAAAAAGCTTACAATTTGCCTGAAGAATGCACATGCAAAGGAAAAGGATGTAGCAGATGTCAAGTAAAGCTTGTTCTAAGCAAAAAAGGCCCTTGCATGGTTTATTCGGGGGACTTAAAATCAAGAGCTAAGGATGTAAAGCCTGTATTTGATAACATTCCAATAGTTGAATTGTTTGAGGGGGAAGAACTAGAATTTGAGGCTATAGCCCAATTAGGATTCGGGAGAGAGCACGTGAAATGGCAGGCTTCTGTAGTTGGCTATAAAAATTCCCCCCTAGTTACTATAATTCCAAAGGATAAAAATTATGAAAAATATTTGAAGCTTTGCTCAAGAGGACATGTGTTCAAGGTTGGAAATAAAATAGTAATTACTGGAATAGATAATTGTACTCTATGCCAGAAATATAAAGAAATTAGCAAAGGTGATGAAGTAAAGGTTGAAGATGAGGAAGATATATTCGTTTTTAATGTTGAAAGCGTATCTGGATGGAAAGCCGAAGAAGTTGTTTTAGAAGCTTTGAATCAGCTTGAAAAAAGATTGAAAGAGTTTAAGAAAAAATTGAAAAAAGTTAAATAAACTTGTTCTTAATATTATTTTGACATTAAGCAGGGGTCGCCTAGCCTGGTCAATGGCGGCGGGCTTAAGCACAAGCTTAAGCTCTGAATTGATGAAGAAACCCGCTGGCTTAGTGCCTACGTGGGTTCAAATCCCACCCCCTGCATTAGATTATAAATCTCTTTGTTCTTTATAGTGAAATATGGAAAAAGAATTGATTGAAAAGGTAATAAAAGTTGCGAACAAATTTGGTTATTTAGAAAAGGAACTAGATATAAAAGATGGTTCTCATTTACCCTCCTTTGTCCCAGCAATGGTCATGATAGGAGATAAAATAGAAATATACCTGAATATTTATTCTAAAGATAAAGATTTGGAAAATTATATTGCCCATGAATTAGGACATATTAAATTTTGTGAAAATCATAAAAAGCTCTTTTATTTTATCCAAGCAGTTGATTTTCCAATAAACTTTGGTCTGGCACAAAAATGGTATATTCGATACCCATATTTTATAGGACTTGCTACGTTGGGGCTTTTATTCGCCCCTACCTTATTGGCAGCATATATGGTAACAGCTTCCGCTTGCTATTTGGTTGGCGAATACGGAGCTAATAGAGAGGCAAGAAAAAGAGGATTTAAGCTTGGATGGAAATATGTTTTATAAGAGAAATCTGGTATCTCAGTCTTTAAGAGTCACACCCAAATATTTTTCAAAATTATCTTTCATAGCATCTGCAAACTTTTCAAAACTTGGTAGCTTATAATTCCTTCTTCTCAGTCCTTCATAAACTTTTCTTAAGCCAGATTTCTCTAATTTTTTCAAGGTAATGAAAGAAACAGAGTCCTTATCCTCAAACCAAATTTCAAAGAGAAAGTCTTTAATGCAGTAAATACTAACCTTAAGGTTTCCTATTTCAAATTCTTTTGGCCAATCGTAGCTCACAGATTTCCTATCGGAACTTAAACTTATAAATTTAGTACTGAATCCCTTTCTTTGCTGGAATCTCTTTCGGAAATTTGACATCAGTAATTATATTGACAAAATCAGCAATTTCAAAAAGCTCTTTTGGAGCGTATCTTCCGGTTAAAACCACATCAGTTTTTTTAGGAATCGATTTTAAAAATTCAATAACCTCTTTTATATCCAGAAGCTTCCAATGCAAAGCTAGATTGATTTCATCTAAAACGAGCAGATGAGGCTTTTTCTCTTTAACAATTTTTTTAGCAAATTCTAAACCTTTCTTTGCAAAAAGTTTATCCGCATCTTCCAAACTTTTAACCACAAATTTTTGCTTCCCAAATTTGTAAACTTTTTTATCTCCGTTCTTTACTTTAAACCATCCAGGCCTCCCAAACTGATAAATTTCGTAGTAAGGCTTGAGTTTATTCCTTATTTTGTATTCTCCAGTTTTTTTCCACCATTTAAGGAACTGGATTATTACAACCTTATGCTTATGCCCAACTGAACGCAAAGCTAAACCTAAAGCATTAGTTGTTTTTCCAGCCCCCGTTCCTGTATATAAATAAATATGACCCATTATCTTACCTCTTTTTTAATCCAATCTTCAAATTCTTTATTAGCTTTCACTTCAATTCTTGTTATGCACGGTATTTTATACTCATGAACCTTTTTTATTTCTTTTTTAATTTTCTCGAAATTTTTCCTTAAAGTTTTTGCTATTAAAACATATTCGTTCGATTCTCCTATCCTTCCTTTCCACCAATAAAAGCTTTTGATAGAAAATGGGTTAGCATAAGCAACCAATTTTTTCTTTAGTAAATGTGTCGCAATTTTTTCTGCATGGTTTTTGCTTGGGCTTGTGATGTAAATAAAAATAAGACTCATAAGAATTATTTTTAATTTTAAAAATAAACAATTGCCGATATAGAAAAAGTTTTTAAATTGAAAGTCTAATTTTAGAAAAGGTGCGGAAAATGGGTGAAAGGCTTTGCTTTAAAGCTTATTAAGGAAGCTCTTTCTGATAGCCCTAAAACTAGGCTAGAATTGTTAAAAATAACAAAACTTCCTGAGAGAACTTTGAGGTATAACTTATTGATTTTAAAAAGACAGAATATGGTAAAAGAAATAGCCATATTTAGAGATTTAAGAAGAAAAATATTTTTATTAAATAAGGAGGTGGTAAAATAATATTAAAGCTCGGGTGGCCGAACCTGGCTAGGCAGTCGGCTGCAGTTTTTTCTACAAACGGAAACCGACGCATGCGGGTTCAAATCCCGCCCCGAGCTTCTTCTAAATCTAAGTGATTCAAATGCCACTAAAACTTTTTAACACGATGACTAGAAGGAAAGAGTTATTTAAGCCGCTAAAAAACAAAATTGTTAAAATTTTCGTATGTGGCGTTACAGTATACGATTATGTTCATCTAGGCCATGCAAGAACTTATTCTTTTTATGATACTTTAATCAGGTATTTGCGCTATTTAGGTTATAAAGTGAAGTATATTCAAAATGTAACAGATGTTGGTCATTTGCTTGACACAGGAGAAGATAGAGTCATAAAAAAAGCAAGAGAAGAGAAAAAACATCCAATAGAAATTGCAAACTTTTACTTAAACCATTGGCTTGAAGTAATGAAAAAACTTAAGATTCAAAAACCCGACCTAATGCCAAGAGCTACTGAGCATATAAAAGAAATGATAGAACAAATTCAAATTTTAATTAAAAGAGGATATGCTTATGTCACTAAAGAAGGGAATGTCTACTATGACGTTTCTAAGTTTAAGGATTATGGAAAACTTTCGAAAAAAGTCCCTAAGAAATTGATAGCAGGAGCGAGGATTGAAATCGCTAAAGATAAAAAAGATCCCCGAGATTTTGCTCTTTGGATTAAAGCTCCTCCTGAGCATATAATGAAGTGGGAATCTCCTTGGAGCATAGGTTTTCCAGGTTGGCATATTGAGGATACAGCTATTGCAATAAAGTACTTTGGACCTCAATACGATATTCATGGTGGGGCGATAGAGCTAGCTTTTCCGCATCATGAAGCAGAAATTGCTCAAGCTGAAGGAGCAACTGGTAAAAAACCATATGTAAAATACTGGGTCCATACTGGCTTACTAACTATAAACGGAGTAAAGATGAGTAAAAGTTTGGGAAATATAGTTAGGGTTGAAGATGCACTCAAAAAATATTCTGGAGAAACTTTGAGGTTATGGATTGCCTCCACACATTATAGAAAGCCATTAGACTATAATGAGAGAGATTTGGAGGTCGCGAAGAAAAAAGTTGAAAAAATAGCTAATACTTTGAGAAATATAGAAGAAAAAATTAGAGTTGCAAAGAAAGGAAAAGCAAAATTTGTTAAAAAAATTAAAGAATTAAGGAAAAAGTTTTTTGAAGCAATGAATGACGATATGAATACTCCTTTAGCATTAACTTACTTCTTCAAGATTCTTTCTTTGGTTAACAGAAAAATTAGTGAAAAAGATTATACGAAAAGGGATTTAGAGTTTGCCAAGAAAACCATTAACGAACTTGGAGAATTCTTTCAAATAATCCCTGAAATCAAAGCCGAAGAATTACCTGAAGAAATTAAAAAATTAATCGAGGAAAGGGAAAGGGCAAGAAAGAAGAAAGATTGGAAAACTGCAGACAGAATAAGAGAAAAGATAAAGGAAATGGGATATCTAATTGAAGATACTCCAGAAGGTGTTAGGTGGAAGAAAATCTTAACTTAAATTTTTGTTGCTTCACAAAGGTATGAAAAAGGAGTAAGCTCTACTACTCTCACTTCTTGAAAAACTTTTTGAATAAGTCTTCAAGCTCTTCTTTTGAAAATTGCTCCGATATAAAACCATTTGCATAAATCACTCCCTTTTCTATTTTTAAAATTCCTACACCTACTTTCTCATAACTTTTAACCCTTAAGTCAAGAGATTTCTCAGAATAAACACTAACAACAACTTTCCATCCTTTCTTACACACTCTTTGCATTTCTTTTAAAACATTAACTTGATGAAAGGAAAGTTTCCAAATGTATTTGTCATAAATTTTTTCTTGCTTTTTTAATCATAACCTTATTATTATCTATCCCAAAAAGCTTGCGCGAACTATTTGCTAAAATTTTAAGATGTCTTCCAAAACCACAACCTATATCTAAAATGCTTGAGTTTGAAGGAATAATTTCTTTTAAATATTCTACTTCCCTTTTAAACCATTGTTTGAGCTCTGGAAGAGTTTCTCTCAACCATTTTTCAAAAAGAGGAGTAGAAAAGAGACATCCATAACTCAATTTTTTAAGAGTAAAAATAAATAGCTACTCTATAGAAATTGCTCCTGCTGGACAGCTATCCCTTGCATTCTCCAGATTTTCACATTCTCCGTTTGGGTCTATCACTTGTGATTTTCCCTCCACTAGCTTAAAAACATTCGGACAAAGGCTCGCGCACAAACCACAACCTATGCATTTGCTTCGATCAACTTTTACAACCATGGGTTCACCTTTATTTTTTAATTGAAGAAATTAATTTATAAGATTTTCATGATAGTTTTAATCCTTAGCTTAGTAGACATGCTCGCAGGAATTTTAATACTCTATCCTTTTTTACCAACCACCTTCTTACTCTATCTTGCATTTTTTTGCTTGATAAAAGGAGTCGTCTCCCTTCCTTCGATCCTTCAAGCAGATTTTCTAATTTTTTTGTTCGGCCTCGTAGATGTATTGGCCGCGATTTCCCTATTCCTAACTTTTTTTAACATCCAAAGCTTAAAGCTAATCGGTTGGTTGATTTTAGGAAAAGGTGTTTACAGTTTCTTCACGAGCCTTAAGCTATAGTGCAAACACTCCATCCACAATCCAAACATTTTAAGCAGCCGCTCTCTTCCACAAGCCTCGAGGAACCACATTCTGGGCATCTATTCTTTTCAACTTTTTTTAATTTTCCTCTCGGTATTTCTTCTTCATAATTCCAAAATTGAGGAACCTCTATCCCAAACTTTTTCATAATCTCTAGAGTTTTGTTCTTAATCGATCGCATAACCTCTTTTTGCCTGTTTCTAACTTCTGCTGGAGGAGAATACAAAACTTGTTTAGCCTTTGAGCCATCTCTATAAACAGTTATTCCCTTGCAGCCAAGCTTGTAAGCCAGCAAGAAAGCATTCTTTATATCTTCTGGGGCAACCCAGTTTGGCATGTTGATGGTTTTGCTCGTGGCCGCACAAATCCATTTTCCTATTTCTGCCTGAGCCCTTACATGGTCCCACCAGGGAATGTCTAAAGCAGTAACAAAAACTCTTCTCATCTCTTGGGGAATTTCTTTCAAACCTTGAACGCTTCCTCCATTTTCTTTAATTTTTTTCAGGATATAATCCTCGTACAAGCCGTTCAATTTCAACTGATGCTGGAATTCTAAGTCAGTGTAGTAAAAGCTTCCTATGGTTACAACCTTTTCAAAAACTAAAGCATATTGAGGTTCTATTCCAGAAGAAACATCGCAGAGCATGGATAAGCTTCCAGTTGGGGCGATGGTAGTTACTTCTGCGTTCCTTATTCCATTAGCTTTTATAGCCTCGACCACTTTATTCCAATCTTGAGTCCAGATTTCTTTCTGATAATAACCCTCTATCGGTAAGTCATCTGGATAAGCAGATTGTTCGTAAAGCGGGAATACTCCTCTCTCTTTAGCTAGTTCGCTAGATTTAAGCATCGCGTGAAAAGTAACGAACTCTGCTATCCTGCGCATGAGCTCAAAACCTTCTTCTGAATTGTAGGGTATTTTCATGGCAAAGAGTGTATCAGCTAAACCCATCATGCCTAGGCCAATCTTCCTGCTCGCTTTCGTGGCCTTTTCTATCTTTTCCAAAGGAAACTTGTTCACGTCTATGACGTTATCTAAAAACTGGGTTGCTATCCGAATAGTTTTCTTAAGTTCTTCCCAGTCGAATTCTTTATTGCCCATTTCATCTTCCTTGAAATGAGCGTAAAGATTTATAGAACCTAAGTTGCAGGATTCGTATTCGTATAAAGGTTCTTCACCGCAGGGATTGGTAGCCCTTATAGGTCCTTTAGCTTTGAGTAAAACATTCCTTTTATTCAAGTTATCGAAGAATATTACTCCAGGATCGCCAGTTCTCCAAGCACTCATCGCTATAGCATCCATCAAGTATCTTGCTTTTACATGCTTCCATGGTTTTTTAGTTCTTGGATTGACTAAAGCATACATTTCATCCTTTTCATAAGCTTCGATAAAATCTGGAAATACGAGAACTGAAAGATTGAAGTTTTCAAACATTCCGGGAGTTTCTTTTACCGTAATAAACTTTTCGATATCGGGATGAGAAATTTCTAAAATTCCCATGCAGGCTCCTCTTCTTTTGTTATGAAGCAGAATTCCGTTTGCAAGATAGGTACCAGAAGGTATTACCTCTATGTGAATAGTTTCTTCTTTTCTCTTTTCCTTTTTAATCACGCGTGCAAAATAATATTTTCTTTGAAGAATATCTCCAAATTCTCTTTTTAGTTCAGGGAATTCCTCGCTTAACTTTTTGAGCGCATTAAAGGTTAAGTTCCTATGGTTTAGCATATACTTGTGAGTTTTTCTGTAAAACCTTTTCGCTATTTGTTTATTTCCTTTCTTAAGTTTTTCGTAGACTTTCCTTAATCTCTTAGAAACAAAAGGAACTTTCCACTGAAGCTCAAACTTTTTATTCAGGACTTTTTCAACTTTTTTGTTCTTTTCCTCATTCACGAAACCTATTTTCTCCAGAAACCTTCTGACACTCTCCTTCTCTATTATAGAAATCGTGAACATGGCATTCTTCCCTAAATGGCCTGGAATTTTTCTCGCTTCTCTTTTTCTCAATTTTGAAACTATTCCAAGGGAAAGGAGTGCTTCCTGAACTTGCCTAGCCAATTCTTCTGAGGTAGTATAAAGAACGGGATAGCCATCCCCATGGACATAACCATCTCCCTCAAAAAGACCTTGGAGAAATGCTGAAAGAAGCTTAGAGGATGAAAGGATTTGAAGGGGTATGAACGCCTTGCTTGAGCTTACTTTTTTCCATCCCATTTTTTCAAAATATCTTTCCAAATCTTTCGAGAACCAAACTACATCAACGTACCCCTTTCTCTTTCTAACCTCTCCTGGAAGCAAACCAAAAACTTTTTCGAACTCACTAATCCAAAATTCGATATTCTCATTTTTATTAAAAGAAAGTATCAATCTCCCATTATTCCAGCAGCCATCTGCCATGTACAGACCTATAATTCTTGCAAGAGAGTTTGTAATATACTTAGGAACTCTAACTAGATTTGAGTTCGGATGAGAAATCTTGAGAGGAGGTAGCCTTACCTCTTTTTCATTCAAACCGTTCAAACCTACAATTAAATAATCGTTCTCATTTATCCTCCATGCTTCTCTAAATTCTATCCCATTCTCTGTCCATACACCAACTAATTCATTGTAAGTAACATCAACCCAATTTCCGAGTTCTGTCTCTATTCTAAATACCTCAGCCTTTCCATTCAAGCCTCCTAGGATTACAAAATTGAAGCTTTTTCCATCGAAGATAGAATGGGGTAGGGGCATTTCATCTTTAGGATTAAAAATCTGGAAAGAAGAGAACGGGATTATACCATCGCTTGTTCTAGCATAAGAATTAAAAGAAACACAACCACCCTGTTTGACAACGTCTGTTACCACATCTATTATCCTAGCAAAGCTTAAGGGACCGCTCGCTATCCCTCCTGTAGAAGTTACTACATCCCCTTCTGGTCTAAGCTTAGAATAGTTTATCCCTATCCCTCCACCAGACTGAAAAATGAGAGCAGCATCTCTTACAGCTTCCATTATCGAACGCATATCATCCTCAATGTTTAAAACAAAACACGCAGATAATTGACCCAATCTTGCCCCTGCATTGAATAAAGTTGGAGAATTCGGCAAGAATTTTTTGTTAACCATAAGCTCATAATAATCCAAATAATTCTGGTAATATCCTTCAAACTCCTTATTTTCAAGCATTTTAAGGAATTCGCTCCATTTAACCTTCATCTTTCCCTGCGAATTCAGCTCGTCGTACAAATGTTTCATCCTCTCTAAATGCCATCTATTCCACTTTATTTCTCCCAGACCAAGCTTACCTTCATAGCTTACTGGGTCGAATTCTTCCTTCGGCTTAACGGCCTGCTTTCCTTCCTTATCAAAAATTTTTGGGTCGTGCAAAATGTCAGGGATTACTATTAAGGCTGCAACTCTTTGGAATAGTTGCTTCGGAGATTCTATGAGCTTACCTTCTTCGTTCTTAAGCAAATATCTTGAGGCTAGGATTTTGATGGCATTCACAGAAAACTTCTTATCAACCTCGTCTATCGCTTCCTTCTGCAAAATCCTTTTCTTCTCTTCTCTTATTAAAGTTCTTTCTTTCCTGTACAAGATATAAGCTTTCGCTGTCCTATAATGACCATTCTCTACCAAAACCTTTTCTACTAGGTCTTGAACTTGTTCTACCGTAGGAATTTCTCCAGGCTTTAACCTTTCTTTTAGAAGTTTTACAACTTGATCGGCAAGCCTAGCTGCCAATTCTTTATCCTTACCACCAACTGCTTTTGCAGCCTTAAAAATTGCATTCGTTATTTTTTCCTTGTTGAAATCTACAATCCTTCCATCACGCTTGATTATCTTAGAAATAGTTTCGACTGCCACAGAATCACTAATAGAATTTATAGCTGGAATTTAAATTAATTTTCTATGATAAAATTTATATTACAAGCAAAATAGATGGTCAAGATGATTGGAATTGAAAATTGGATTTTAATCGGATTTGTTCTGCTCATAGTTTTGTTGGCAATAAAGGATAGGAAAAATATAGAATTTAAGTACGGAGTTTTGATAAGAAGAACTAAAAAGGGGAAGGAGTGGATTTACAGAATAGCAAGAAAGTATAAAAAGCTATTCAAGGTTTATGGTTTGATAGCTATTGGAATTAGTATTTCGGCTTCTCTTTTTGGTATTTACATGCTCCTCCAAAATGCATACACTTCAATAATTCAACCTCAAAAAGCCATTCCAAGCGTTGGCTTAATTTTACCCCAAATCCCAGGAGTTGAATACCCATTTCCATACATACTTGGAGTTCCTATAAGCTATTGGATTATAGCCATATTAACCATACTTTTCTTTCATGAAACTTCTCATGCATTGGTTGCAAGGAGTGAGGGAATAAGACTCAAATCTTTTGGTGTGCTTTTGCTTTTGATATTCCCAGGTGCCTTTGTTGAACCAGACGAGAAGCAGCTTAAAGAAAGCGGGATTTTAAAAAGGATTAAGGTATATGCGGCAGGCTCTTTCGGAAACTTCTTGGTCGCTGCCCTAGTTTTTTTAATATCCTTTAGTTTATTCAAACTCACGCTTCTCTTCTTAGAGCCTGTTGGAATAGATTATGAAGTAATCCCTGGAACTCCTGCGAGCGAAGCTAATCTATCCGGAACTATTTTAAGCATTAACGGAAATAGAACAAAAAATATCTTTGAATTCATTGCTACTATGGAAAAGGTAAAGCCGGGAGAAGTTGTAGAGATAGAGACATCCTCAAAAGTTTATAGGATTAAAACTACAAGCCATCCAGAAAGGCCTGAATGGGCTTATCTTGGAATAAGGTTTAAGAAGAACGAGATTGATTTTAGGGAAGAATTCGAGTTTCTTGGAAAACCTTCAGGCTTGCTCATTAGCTTTCTCGAATGGCTTTTTGGCTCGCCTCTTTTCTCACCATTTAATCCTGGTCTCTTTAGTTGGATAATAATGCTAAACTTTTTAGTAGGAGTGTTTAATGTTTTACCAATAAAGCCATTGGATGGGGGGTTTATCTACGAAGCGATTCTAGAAAAATTTTCCAAAAAGAATGCAAAAGATTTAGCAAACCTACTTACTCTTTTCACTATATCTATAATTTTGATAACTATAATCATTCCCTTAGCTTAGAACTTCAGTCTTCCTAATTTCAAAATGTCTCACAGGATAGATCTTGCTAACTTCTTTTATCGCCTTATTCTTAATCTCATCGGAAATTATCTTATTTACTAGTTCTTCGAGCGTAGATTTTTCAACCTCAGCTTTCATCAATTCCTCAACTCTCTTCCTTATGGTTTTTTCCATCGTACTCTTCACTCTTCTCGAAACGACGACCAGGCTTTTAACTCTTATCTTTACGCCATCTTTAGTAATTAAATCTTGGATCACATCTATCCTTCTAACTCTTCTTACAACCATCCTTGAGATGTAATCGCGCAAGCATTCAGAACCATCGAATTCTGCTATCGCATTCTCCCCTTCAACCCTTTTTATCTTGAATATAAACTTCATGTAATATTTGCTGAAATCGTTCGTTAGCTCCATCAAAGAAACTGCTATCTTCCTTCCTATCACTTGCTCTGGTTCAGAAGCCAAAGTTTTTGTAATCTCTTTGTTGAAAGGTTTGGAAACTATTATCTTATACCAATTCTTTTTCTTTCCTTTTTTTATCGGCATGCCATCACTTCTGAACTATTAACTTTGCTTCTTCGGGTGAGTATTTCCAATCTTTCGGTAAGATCCCTTTTCTCACGTAATACTTTCCGAGCTTTCTTATCTTGGATTCCAAAAGCTCTAGGCCTCTTTTCGAATGCTTGTCCTTCTTATGCTTTTCCAAATGCTCCCTTAACCTTACGGCTTTTTTCAACAAGCTTAAAAGGTCTTCAGGAATTTCTGGATAAACCTTATGCTCCTTCATTATTCTTGAAATAGACTTCCCAGTTATAGCTTTCACATCAGGAATGCCATATTGATCTCGCAAAATAATTCCTATTCGAGCAGAAGTATATCCTTCTTTTGCAAGCTTAACAACCAATTCTTCAACCTCAGCTTTCTCATACTTAACCCATTTAGGAACTCTTTTGACTGGCGGCTTCTTGCTTCCATGCTTCCCTGTTCTTTGCTTCCCCATCTATTCACCCTTGAATTCTCTTATCAGCCAAATTGAAATTAAAGCTAGGGTTGAAAGGAATGTTATTAAACTTCCGAGCATAGCTAGAATTACGGGCCAACCTCTTGGGGTTATTATGGTAGAACCTATCCCAAAAGAAAGGGTTATACCACCTAGAAAAATAAATAGGATTGAGTAATTTTCCAGAGTTTCTAGTTTATCCTTTCCTCTGAGCTTTTCCTTAAAGTTGAGCATATTAATTAAAAACGAAGTTAAGGAATATAAATTTAAGGTTATTTCCTTTTCATGTACCTTGCCCTTCTTTCTATTTCCTCGACCTTTTTAATAACCCTATCAGCCTGCTTAAACTCTCTCTTATAACCTTCTAGAATTTTTTTCCAGCATACATCCAAAATTCTGAAATGAGTTGATCTCAAAGCCTCATAAAGCAGGTTCAAGTCGACGCCGTAATCTTCTATCCTGGAAGAAAAGCCGCCTAAGCTAAAATCTATGAAATAGATTTTCCCGTCTTTTAAAATAAGGTTGGAAGTTGTTAAGTCGCCGTGAACTATTTTGTTAGAGTGAAGCCTTCCTATCAGCCTGCCTATTTCAAAACAAACCCTTTCCATCTCTTTCTTAGAAGCAGAATTCAAAAATTCCTTGATTCTTTCTCCTTCTATAAATTCCATTATAATCCTGTGGTTTTTTTCGTCTACATGCAAAATCTGGGGTGTTAAAACTCCGCATTTCCTCGCTTCTGTTAAAAGCTTGACCTCTCTCCTAGTCCTTTGCTTCCTCAATTTTTCGTCCAACTCTTTAATCCTATAGCCTTTTCTAACCCTTTCCTTCACCAAAACTTTTTTTCCTTCGTATTTCCCAAGGTAGATTATGCTTTCTGCTCCCCTGCAAATAATTTGCATAAAAAGAAATTAGAAAGAGAATTAAAAATTTTAAGGATCTTTTATTCCTTCTTCAGTTATCTTGAAAATTGCCTCAGCTTCTGGCAAATTGGGAGCGTCGACCATCCTAGCAATCCTTGTACCAGCCTTTCCTCTCCTTAAATAAATTCTGTAACCAGACATGTGAGCCAATACGTGCCCCCCGACAGCTCTCGTAGGATCGCCGAACAAAACTGAAGGGTCTGCCATTACCTGATTGGTCACGTAAACAGCTATGTTGAAAGCATCCGCTAACCTTTGCAACTGATGTAAATGCTTGTTTAGCTTTTGCTGTCTTAAAGCTAGCTCTCCCCTCCCAACAAAATCTGCTCTGAAATGAGAAGTAAGAGAGTCTATTATAAGAATTCCTATATTCTTTTCAGGAACTACATCAAAAGCTTTTTCAACTAAAAACATTTGATGCTCGCTGTTGTAAGCTCTGCTTACATATATGTTCTTCAAAACTTTCTGTGGATCTAACTCAAACCTTTTTGCTATGGATACTATTCTATTAGGGCTAAAAGTATTTTCTGTATCTATAAATAAACAACCTTTTTCCAAACCTCCTTCTCCTTTTGGTAACTGCACGGTAACTGCAAGCTGAAAAGCTAGTTGAGTATTATGTAAAATAGTTGGAAGTTCTCCACCCACGAAGGTAAAAGTAGACGGGACCACAAAATCGTAAACCCAATCATTATAGTTAATTACCTCAATTTCTTTTATTTCATCCCAAGCTAAATTATAGATGTTCTTGCAAGTCTTTATTACAAAGTTAATTTTATCTATCCTTTCCTTTATTTCGTCTATTAAAGCTTCTTTAACTATTTCAACGATTTTTTTAGAGGTTGGGAGTCCTCTATAAATATAGTTTGAAAACGTGCTTCTTTTAATCCCGATTTTATCAGATAAACACCTAAATGGAAACGGTAAGAGTTCGTAGAGTTTTCTGAATTGTTTTTTATCTAGTTTTTCTAAATTTTTAGCAAGAGAGAGAGCCTTTTCTAAGTCGATTCTCCCTTTCAAGAAAATTTTAATTACTTTTCTAAAGGTTTTTTCATTTAAAGTTCTGACTTTAGTATGCCCTATTAACACATCATATTCATATCTTTTAAGTGTTCGTTTCCCTATCTTTTTCCTTAGGTTCCCTCTATTTCCACCCAAACAACTCTTATAAGAATTGATGAGAAACTTAATTATTCCTTTCGGAAAGCCATAGGGAGAAGTTCTAGTATTGTATTTCAGAGAAAGCTTATCTTTATCAAAACCAACAATAAAAATTCTGTAATATTTCTTCCTTTTAACTTTCTTAGATGAAAGACTGCAATTTATCCCTAGCCTCTTGAATAAGTAAGGCAATTGAAGGGAAAGTTTTTTACTTTTTGTAACTATCTCAATTTCATTTCCAACATATCCGTCTCCATCTAAGTATCCTTTAATAAAGCTTCTCACTATATCTAAAGAAGCATTGAATATAGACGAAGGAATGAACTTCGTTTTTGCATCAGTGTCTGCTAGATTTCCCAAAAATTCTTTAGTTGATTTTCTTAACAAGATTCGAAAAGCACTCTTTCTCTTATCCACTTTTGGTTTATAGCCAAATCTTGAAGTTATGTAATAAAGGAGCCACTTCTTTATCCTTAAATTTTTTGTAGATATGGAAAGAGGGTTTCTTGTCCCTTCAGCAACAAAGAGACCAAGAAAATATGCATCTTCTTTTGTCAAAAGTTTCTTCCCTTTAAAATCTATCTGCTTTGGTAAAGCTATAGCATCACCTGGTTTAAGTTTGGCCGAAGGTATCCAAAACATGCCATTTTCATTAACAGAAAGAAGTTTATGGCCTGGTGTTATTTTCAAAATACCTCCTCTTTTTGTTTTTATTTTTAAGAGCTTTGGGGCAAATTCTTTATAGAGCATGGTTGTGGGTACCTTTTTTATGCCATTTTTTGTTAATCCAAAAACCTTTACTCCTCTCAAGGGAACTATAAACCCTTCGTCAAAATTTCTTTCTCCGTATTTTTTCCTATAACTTTCATAAACCTCTCCTATAAGCCCGAAATGTAGTTTTTCATCATTGATAAAAATTATAGGAGTATCCTTGCTCACACATTTACCGCTTCCATAAGCTCCATAGGTTTCTGTTATAGCTTGAGTTTCTACTCCTCCTCCCAACAAGTTATCCAAGTTTTTGCTTCCAGTAGTGATCCTTGCTGCCTTTTGCTTTTTCTCCAGAATTTTGTCAGCTGGTTCAAAAGTAATCTCAAGCATTTCTCTCACAGCTTTTATTATCCTAGCTGCCTGCCCTTCCCCAATTTCAGCTATTCTTGCAAGTTCGCCAGGAGAAGCAACGGCTATTGCCATCGGTTCAGCAAAACCTACTTCCCTAAGCTTTTTAGCGATTTTTTCCCCCACTCCAGGAATATCTTCCAGAGAAAATTTTTCTTCTCTAACCATCATACCTATTTTTCTATCTTGAATATTTAAATATATCTTCAATTGATAGATAATGCAATAAAATGTATTTTTCAAAAAGGAAAAATCTCTTCATTTCTATTAAAATATGTTTAATCCTATCCTTTTAGAACAAGAACAAGTTATTTTTATTTTTTTAACTAAATTTATCGGAAATTTACTTACGAAAAATTAATATATTAGTAGTACTAAATTTTTGTATATAAAGAAAAAAGTGGAAAAATGTTTAATTTGTTTCGATTGCATGATTGGAAAGAAGACCTAACACCAAGAAGCTGGATAAAAGTTGGTGGAAAAAAGCTTTTAAACGAAATGAGAAAAATCGTAATAGAAATTTTAAATAATAAGAATATCTCTATTAGGGAACTAGCAAAAATTATTGCTTCCAAGTTAAATACAAAGTGGGAATTTATCGCTAGCTATTTGAGAGAAATTAAAAATAATAGATGGAAGGAAAGGAGACCCTTCATCCCCATTCCTCTAATAGAAAGTTTATTGGAAACCAAATCTCCTGAAGGAGGTGAGGAAAAATGGAATGTTATTCATTTAGCCGAATGGTTTGTCTGTGGAGTACCTCTATCGAAACCTATTAGGCTTCCTAAGAAACTGACGAAAGGATTGGCTAAAATTTGTGGTGCGCATGTTGCAGATGGAACTTTGGTTAAATCAAAAACCAAACACGGTTTTTCTTATACATGGCGTATTACACATGGGGACCGGATTGCATTAGAATACTTAAGATCATGGATTAAAGATAGCTTTGGTATTGATGCTAAAATAAAAAAATCCAATCATGGAAATTTTTATATCATCTCCATCAATAGGAAAGTCGTTTTCAGATTCCTAACTAGAATTATAGGATTTCCCATTGGAGACAAGTCTAGCATCATTTCTATGCCAGAAATTATTAGGAATTCTAACCAAGAAATGAAAAGAAATTTTGCATTAGGTGTATTGAATTTTGATGGATGTGTTAATATTGATGGATGTGTTTGGTTAACATCAAAAAGCAAAAGGCTTAGAGATAAGGTGGCAGAAATAATGAAGAATGATGGGTTGGAAGTTTTTACTTCTACCAAATCAGACAAAAATGGGAGATGGTACTTACGTTCGAAAGCCTTAGAAAATAGAAGTTTGCTTTTAAACTATTTCATCAAACGCTCTAAACCATGGCTTAGAGCTAAAGGATTTATAGATAATTTCAAGAACGAAGATATTTTATCCATATTCAAAAAGACTTCTACCAGCAAAACGAGCCTAAAAGAAGTGTTAAATTTAGTAATAAAATTAAAAACCTTTGATAAGATCGTTCTGTCAAGAAAATTGGGTGTGAATGAAAAAACTTCAAGAACGTATCTTAAAATTCTTGAAAAGGCAGGAATTATAAAGAAAATAAAATCAAATTCTCGCATTTCTTTCCCTGTAATTTTAGATAATTTTGATGACACAACTAGACTTAAACTTAACTCAAGATTTAGAAAGAGGTTATTCCAAAAACTTTTAGACAAATATAAGACTCTTACAAAATTAGCAGAAGTTATGAAAACAAACATAAAAAATGTTAGTAGATGGAAGCTCTCCCAAAGAAAATTAACGATTAATAACTTCAAAAAACTACTAGCCTTGGTTGGTTTGAAAGAAAAAGAAGCCTCGAATGGTATTGAAGGGTTTGGAAAAAATATATATGTTTTAACCGACTATCTTAACCAGTCCTATAGTTAGTTTTTATTTCAATCATTCGAGCACCAATCTAATTTGCTCAGCTAATTTTTTACTCTCTTCCCCTATATTTAAATCTTTTATTTTGTTCGCCACAAACTCGAACCTGTCAAAAATTTTATTCTTTTTAACCCTTCCTACCAAGACTAATTCTAGCCCCAAAATTCTTTCTTTCACAAGCTTGAACCTTTCTTCCAACTCTAAAGCCTTAAGCTCTTTAGCGCTAATACCCAAAAGCTTTTCGGCATTTTCTCTAAAGAAAACAACTCTTATGTTGGCACTTCCATCGTCTATTATCCCGCTAATTACCATGGCATGCTCAGGCTCTATTTCCCCGTGCTCTTCGCAGACAAATTTATTCTCTACGAACTGAACACTACTCTTGCAAACAGGACAGATAGAAAAGATGAATTTTCCCCTAAAAACTTGGACTAGGGTACCTTTTATTTCATAGATACCCTCTTCCAAATCCTTTATTTCTGTCCTCTCAGGAATTACGTTGAGAAACCTTTTACTCATTTCTTCTACAGAAGGCAACTCATACTCTTTCTCTAGCTTCTCTATACTTCCGTATTTTCCCAAGGAAATCTCTATATCCCCAAAGATGTTTTCCCTCGCTAAGCCATTCCTTATTCTTACCACATCTCCAAGCTTTAGCTTGCCATCTTCCACAAGCTTAACCTTATCGTTCCATAAGGGTAACTTTATGTAGCCAGTAGGGTCTCCGACGAAAAGGTTTATTACTCTTCCCTTACTCCCATCTTTTCTTTCGAATTCAAAAATATCTGAAACTTTGAATATCCTGCCTATTAGGCTTATCCTTCTCATTCCTGCAACCAAATCTTTAATCTCTACTAAATCGCTTTCCTCTAGCTCTACTCCAAAATCCCTAGCAACCAAGTAAGCAGCTCCTTCCTTAGAAACTAAGCCAGAAAGTTCTTTCTGCTTGGCTTCTATTTTTTGAAGTAATTCTTCCCTGCTTAAATTAACCTTTTTCTCCAAGATTTCAAGTATTCTTTCTAAGGGAAGCATACCAAAAATATATTCAATTAAGAGGAATTAAGCTTTTCTATAAGTTTAACTTTCTCCTCGCTAGCCTAACGTCAGAATCAAAAATAGTCTTTCTTCCCGCATGTTTTGCGAGCAAGGCTGCTTCCTTAGCTATTTCCAGCATTTTCTCTTCCATTATATTTGCAAACTCTTCCATCGCTCCTCTGGAAACTCTCTTGGCCCCAGCTTTTTTCAAAATTCTTTCAAAGGGCGAGAGAGAGAAAAATTCAGCCATATTTTAATTATTCGAAATGAACCTTAAAAATCTTAACTTCGGGGTTGGAATAAACCAATTCAAAATGCTTTAAGCCTTTGCCATCAAAGAAGAACATTTTTGTGAAAATGGAATCCCTAATTTTTGGGTCCATGAAGATAACCATACCAAAACCAGGATCTACCCAAACCATTCCATCGATAGCATTGGTAACGTTTTCAAATTTGTATCTAATCTCTTGGCCTTGTTGATAATAGACTATCTCTTTTACTATAGCGTTTCTTACTCCTTGTTGAGGAACATTGATTACTGCTGCAAGCTTTCCATCTTTCATGGTTAGGGTTAGCATGTTTCCATAAACCAAATTTCCGTAAGCATCTTGACCTGAAAAAGGTAGCTGGATGAAATTCCTTCCATCGCACTTCCATTCTTGCCCATTGGTTTTTTCCCAAAGCTCGTAATCAAAGCTTCCGAAGCAGCTTAGCCAATAATATTTCCCTATCAAATCGGCTGAAGCTATTATATAAATATCGCTGACTGGTTTACAAGCTTCTTGTGGCATTTGAGGAAATCTTTTTTTAGCCTCTTTGCATTGTTCTGGAGTCAATTGCTTATACTTTTTCAAAATCTCTAAAGCTTCTGTTTCATTGCTAGTCGAAAAAATCCTACCCATGTCTCTAATTCTTATATCGTGGTTGTAAGGATAGCAATCTCCACAGTGTGCACCATCTGCATGAACTCTTAAAGGCTTTCCTTTATAGTAGCTGTAGCCAGCTAGTATATGGCCAGGATCCCACCAGGTTGTTATTAGCGAATCCTTATCTGCATTCTCAACTAGCCAATCCAAAGCATCATACCAATTTTTGCTTATCAGCATGCCAGAAGCTTGACCTACTTGGATCGAGTTAGAAATGAAGAATAGAAGCTGAAAAGCAAATAAACCAAAAACAAAAATTTTAGTTAATTTTTCATCTCTTTTGTATAAAACTAAGAATGGAAGAATGAAAATGAAAATAAAGCCAATAGTTTCGAATGGATTTCTTGCTAAAACCTGTCTTAGGAAAAGCAAGCTTAAAGTTAGAATTAAGAGCAAAACTTCCGGATATTTTTTGTAGTGGCCTATGACATAACCTGCTGCTACTGAAGCTGCTATTGAAAATTGCAAGGAAAATCTTACACCCCTAGAAATTAAGTAAAACATGGTTAGAAGCCAAATGAAAAAGAAAACTTCCTCGCTAGTTATTTGCTCCTTTTTCCAGATTTTGTAAAAGGCTAGAGCGAATAAACCAAAGGCTAAAATTGTTGGTAATAAGCCTACTCTGCCAGCTACTGCCATGAAACCATCTTGGGAAAAAATATTTATTGGCTGTAATTCTGCTACTGAGATGTTTACTATTAAAGGTTTGGTTGGAGCTATACTAAAAGCTGAGAAGAGAAAATAGAGCATAAAAGCTGAGATTAAAAGCTGGAAAAAATAGTAAGTTCTTTCCTTTAACATTCCTTTTAAAAATGATGAAATAAAGTGAAAAGACGAAAAACCAATCCACAATAGAGAGAGAAGAAAAACGAACCATCTAGTTAAAGTTGCTAGACCTGTGAAAGCTAAACCTCCAAAGAAGGAATGAAAAATTGAGAAATTGAAAAGAAAATAAGTGATTATACTAGAAATTCCAATTATTTCAAAAATCGGATCGTTAACATTTACCCATTCCTCATAAATTTTCTTAAAATCAAACTTAAAAGAAAAAGTGTGAAGAAAGTTTTCAAAAATTCTAAAAATTGGCAAAGCTATTAGAAAAGCTATTAGTAAAATCGAGGTAATCCAACCTCCTCCCCAATTCCAGACGAATAGAATGTTTGAAATTATAGCAAAAGCTAGATAAGCCCATTTTCTTTTTTTTAAAGCAAGTAATGAAGCAAATACTGATAAGAAGAAGTAGAAAGCTACCGGAGCATCACTATCACAGTAACCTGCCATGCTTACTCCAATGAAGGAAGGTACCAAAACTGCAAAGAAAGCAGTAACTAGACCACCTATTTCATTTGTTAAGAGTTTTCCTAGGAGGTAAGCAGGAATTGTTATTAAAGCAACTATTATAAGAGGAGAAATAATTGCAACTTTCATAAAAGTTAAAGAAGAGAAAAAGTTTAGGAAATAGTAGAAGAATATCATTGTGTAAGGCCAACCCTGAAATAAAGCTATTCCTCTACCCGTCAAGGAAAAACTTTGCAAATCCCACTTAGGAACTTTTAGACCATTATTTAAAATCATTCTTGCATACCTATAAAACCACCAAGGATCATAGTCTAAAACTGTAGGAGTATTTATTGTCGATAATCTTACCCAAATCCCCAAATAGGCTATAATTAGAATTAAAAAAATTATTAACAAACTTGATTTGTTTATGGTTAACATGGCCATTATTATTTCTTTGACTTCTTATATTCAAATATTTTAGCCAGAAACCTCTATTTAAAATATGACAAAGATTAAAGTTTGCGCTATAATTTTAAACTGGAATAATAAGGAAAGTCTTAGAAAAGTTTTGAAATCTATTAAGAAATATACGGATAAACAAGATTTAAAGAAAATTAAAATAATAATCGTAGATAATCTTTCAGAAGATAGTAGCATTCAATATATTCAAAGGTACTGGAAGGATATTGATTTGATTCTACCAAAAGAAAGATGTGGAGCGCCTACTGCATTTAACCTCGGTGTTTCTTATGCTATTAAGAAGTATAATCCTCTCTATTTGCTCAAGTTAGATAATGATATTCAATTCATCCACAAAAGCTGGCTTAAAAAAATGTTAATGCTCATGAAAAATCGATCGGTAGGAATAGCAGGATGTAAAATATTATATCCTGACAAAAAAACTGTACAAAATTTTGGAACAGGATTATATAAAGTCTTGCCTCTTCCCATTGGCAAAGGCAAACCTGATGAGGAAAAATACTCGCGAATTATGGATGTATATGAAATCTCGGGTGCTTTTATGTTAATAAAGAGAGAGGCCATGGAAAAAATTGGGTTGTTTGACGAAAATTTTTCTCCCTACCTAGGAGATGACGCTGATTTTTGCTTAAGAGCAAAGAAAAATGGCTATCGAATAATTGTTAATGGATTTGTTAAAGTGATTCACGAAGAAGGAAGTAGATACAAAAAAATGACGATGAAGAAAAAAAATGAAAAGTTTTTTATAACTTTGAATCATTATTTGTTATTTACTTTAAAGCACTTTCCACTATCTTTTAAGCTGTGCAGAATTTTTGTTTCTTTTTTGTTTTGCTTTCTAGAAAGGGAAAATCATGTAAGTGCATCAAATCTTAAATTTAAATTTTGCGCAAATTTTCCTAGGAGAATTTTAATATTTTTAAAAGCTCTTAAGTCTGCCTTGTTGACTTACAAACGCCCAAAAATCCCTAAATTAACAAAAAGTATAAGAAAATCGTAAGTGTAGAGCTCAATGTTTTAAGTAATTCTAAAAGTAAAAGATTTATGATGAGAAAAAATTATCCGTTTGTTTCAATAATTATAGTAAATTGGAATGGAAAAAATATGCTCAAAGATTGTCTAATTTCCATTAGAAAAATCAGCTATCCGAAGAAGAAGTACGAAGTAATAGTTGTAGATAATGGCTCTACTGACGGGAGTGTGGAACTCTTAAGAAGTAAATTTAAATGGTCAAAGATAGTGGAATTAGACAAAAATTATGGATTTGCCATACCAAATAACTATGGCGCAAAAATAGCAAAAGGGAAGTATTTAGTTTTTTTAAATAACGACACTTTAGTCGATAAAAATTGGCTAATTGAATTAGTGAAGCCTTTAGAAAAGGATAAAAGCATAGGAGCAGGTACATCTAAAATTCTTTATTGGAGCCGTCCACGGGTTATAAATGCTATGGGAGGGTTTTGGACTCTATTTGGCTTTCCTGGCTTAATCGGAGATGGAGAAAGAGACGATAAATTTCAAGACACACGAACAGTCTTTTTCCCATCTGGCTGTTCTATGATAATTAGAAGTGAACTCTTCAAAAAGTTAGGTGGCTTTGATTCAGACTATTTTCTATATTGTGAAGATGTAGACTTGGGATGGAGAATTTGGAATGATGGAAAAAAAGTAATAGTCATACCAACTTCAGTAGTATATCATAAAAAAAGTGTCACAGCAAGAAGTTTAAATATCAATGCTTATTATTATTCTACAAGAAATAGCCTAGCTACTATACTTAAAAATGCACGGAGAAGGGATATCTGGTGGATGGTACCATTTTTCCTTCTTTCGCATTTCTTGGCTTTATTATGGTTAATATTCCAAGGAAAGGTAATGGAAGGTAAAGGTATTTTAAAAGGTATAAAAGATTGTTTTAAAATGTTAGAAAAAATCAATCAAAAAAGGAAGATGGTTAACAAAAGCGGCCTTGCAAATCTAAAAATGGGAAAGCTGGCAGAGAATATTTTACTTCTTATTAAGGTTATAAGGAGATATTCCAGTTTTTAACTTTATTCTTAACAAATTCTTTTGACATCTTAATAGTTGCATCCATATTCATATACTCCCAACGACCAAATCTTCCAACACTTTCAATTCCAAGTGAGCATAGATAATTAAAAATAGTTTCAGTATTTTTAAAATATTCCAAATCATAAATCACATACGCGTACTTAAATCGATGAAAAGTTGTTAAAACTACATCTTTCTTATTAATTATTTTAATTTTGTTTAAGTCTTCAAGCGTTCTTTCAACTATCTCTTTTTCACTCATGTTACTAATTCTATCTCCTTCTCTGTAGGTGATTTCTGCCAAAATAGAAAAATTATTAGTAGGTGCGACAAGAGGCGAATAATTAGATGGAAAACTAATCCTATGAGGTAAAATATTTTTGTCTGGCAAATATACCCAAGAAAAGTTGTTGAGCATTGGTTTTTCAATTCCAATGCCAACTGTAATTAAGGAATTGAATTTTAAGTTATTAACGGCCCCCTTCACTTCTTTTGGGACACTTTCTAAGGCTTTGGTTAATTCTTGTAAAGGAATTGTAGAAATTAGCTTGTCAAACTCAAATTCTTTTCTTCCGTTTGAAACAACCCACTTCTCATCTTCTTTTTTGATTTTCTTAATCTCAAAATTCAAAATAACTTTATCGTCTAAAAATTTTTCAAAAGATTCTGCAAGAGCTTGGATACCGCCAGTTTTGGGGTAGTAGAAATGAAGTTGATGTTTATACCCTTCCGTTTGAAATCCTAAGGAGGATTTAATTACATCCTCTATGGGTGGTTGTGGTATGCGCTCTACCCAGAATGTACTAATTTTATCAAGTGGGAATTTCCAAATTTTTTCATTATACGGCAGAAGGTATTTTTCACTAATTGCATTTCCAAACATATAATAAAACCATTCTTTCATATTTCCTGGTTTTTTAAATTCACCTTTCTCTCTTCTGATAAAGGCTTTGATAAAAGAGTAAAGGCATTCAAAATTTTCCTGAGAGGGCAGATCTCCTAATCCATTTTCAAAGGGATATTTAATGTAATTTCCTTTATAAAAAATTCTCGCATTTCTATAATTTCTAACTACATTATTCCTTAGTAAAGATATTAAAAACTTTAAAATTTCTTTGTCTTTAGAAAATATTACATGAGAACCTCCGACATCGAAAATAAATCCATCAATATTAACTGATTTCAATAATCCACCTATCTTTTCACTCTTTTCTAAAATAAGAAAATCAATGTTCTTCTGAGAAATAAAATAACCTAAAGATAAGCCTGCTAAACCTCCTCCAAGAATTCCTATATTAATCTTCTTTTCATTCATGCATATCGGGTTTTCTCAACTTTTTACATTAACAAATAACTTAAAAATTAAGCGATTTTAATAGGTAATCTAGCGTTAAATCTAAGCCTCTTTCAATGGAATATTTAGGAGTCCATCCAAGGCTCCTAATTTTCCTTATATCTAATAGCATCACTGGTACATCCCCCTTCCACCCTCTCCTCCCCCCAGTAAATTTAAACTTAGGCCTTAGACCCATCCTTTCGCACACTTTATTGGCTATTTCCTTAACTGAGATCCACTCGTTCGATCCTATGTTAAATATTTCTACTTGATTTTTTGCTTTTTCTTTTCCTACTATCATAGCTTCTATACAATCGTCAATATAAAGATAAGATTTTCTTTGGGTGCCATCCCCTAGGATTTCAAGTTCTCTTGGGTTTTTCTTTAATTTCTTTACAAAATCATAAATTACTCCATGGGTTGCTCTAGGACCAATAATATTAGCCAATCTAAAAATTACAGCGTTTATACCAAATGTGTGGGAATAAGCAGAAATTAGTGCTTCGCAAGCTAATTTAGAAGCACCGTACAAAGAGATTGGCCTTAGTGGAGCATCTTCCGGTGTTGGTATCATTTTAGCTTCTCCATAAACTGTTGAGGAAGATGTGAATAAAATTTTCTTTACACCATTTATTCTCATACTTTCTAAGACATTATAAGTTGATAAAATATTATGATCTATATCAATTCTAGTATTATTTAATGCAGCCCTAACATCGGGATTTGCCGCCAAATGCCATACCTCTTCCACATTCTTAAAGAAATCGTCAATTTTATCCTTGAACAAATCAACCTGGTAAAATTTAAACTTAGGGCTACTAAAATGACGATAAATGTTCTCTTTCCTTCCAGTGCTCAAGTTATCAAGTACGATAATTTCGTTCTTTCCTTGAATTAGTCTGTCAACTAAATGAGAACCGATGAATCCTGCCCCACCGGTAATCAGTATTTTCATAATCTGATTTTGTGTAGTTAAACCTAAAAATTATAGAGATTTCATTAAAAATCTTTCAAACTTATCAACAATTTTATTCCACTCTAATTTCTCAGCAGTTTTAAACCCATTCCTTATTATTTTTTTACGAAGGTTTTTATCCTTTAAGAGTAATAAAATTGCCTCAGCAAGTTTTTTTGGATTTTTAGGAGGTACTAATAAACAGTTGTATTTATGCTTTGCGTATTCAGTCGCTATACCCTGAGTATTTGTCGTAACCACAGGACATCCGCAAGCCATAGCTTCTAAAGGTGGAAGGGTATAACCTTCATACCAGGATGGATGGACAAATACATCAGCGTTTGAGTATAAGATGGCTAGTTTATTATCATCTGCCCTAAGGATTTCGCAGTAAATTTCATGAGAAATATTCTCGATTTCATTACTCACTATTATTAACTTTATGTTTTTAATTTCTTTAGACACAATCTCCATAGCTTTTATCAAGTCAGAAGTCCCTTTCCATTTAACTTTTCTCCCTATGTGCAAAACTATCTTTTCTTTCTTTTTTACTTTTTTCCTTGGGAAAAAAATTCTCTTATTAATACCTGGGGGTATATGAACTACTTTCTTCTTTTTTTCTTTCATAAACTTAAGCTTTAGCCACTTCGAAATTACTACAATATTTTTTTCGTCAAAAAGATCATAAGTTAAATCAACTAGTTTTCTCAAAGGTAACATTAGAAGGCGAATTATTGGGTTTTCATCAGAAAAAAACCAAGGCTCATAATGTTGAACAAAATATATTTTTCTTCCTTTTCCAAAAAAAGCAACAGGGAATGCTGTCGGCCACCAGGTTGCAATAGTCGCATCGCAATTTATTAGGTTCTTTGAAAGAGAAAAAAATCCGTAGAGAAAGTTCAAGAGAGAGGGGTATTTAAATGGATTACGAAGAAGGATCAATCTGGGCTTAAGGTTAAACCATGTTGGTTTTGGCCCAAAAGTTGTTATAACAACTTCATGACCCCTCTCCCATAACCTGTTGGCTAGCTCAAAAATTACCCTATTTCCACCAGTTAATTTGGTAGTCCATACTACAAAATTTATTCGCATATTACCCGCTTATTTTCTTTTAATTTTTAAAAGGAAAATTAATATTTATGCAAAAGGAAATCGAGATTAAGGTAGAATATATAATTTTCCTTGTTTTTCTAGGGATTCTTTTTCTAGTTTTCTATCTTAATTTAAGTGTAGCACTTAATTCTCCGATAGTTTTTGGTGATGAAGGGTTTCACTCAAGACTGGCCCAGTGGATAGCGAAAAAAAGAGAATATCCCGTTTATTTAAATGGAATTGAAGGAACCTCAACAAAAGCTTCTGGATATGCAAGACCACCTCTTTGGAATTTATTAGAAGCGAGTTTATTCTTAATCTTCGGGTTTCATGAAATAATAATAAAAATTTTTACACCTTTTATAGCTTTTTTAGTTGGAATATGTACATATCTTTTAGTTAAAAAACTTTTTAATTCTAGGGTCGGGATAATTTCTTCGATAATAGCAGTAACTATCCCCTCTTTTGTCACCTACTCAGTTCTTTTTTACACAGACATACTTTTCACTTTTTTCAGTACTTTGTTTTTCTTCACGTTTTTACTTTACATCAAAGAAAAATCAAGGAAGTATCTTTTTCTTTCAGGAATTTTTGCTTCTTTAGCTACCTTAACTAAAGCACCCGGATATGCATATTATCTTTATTTCCTTCTTGTGTTCTTGTACGAAATATTTAAAAAGAGAAAACTTTTTGAAACCCTGAAGCTATATTTTCCACTTATTCTAATCCTGCTTATAATTCCAAGTGGTTTGTATTTAAGGAATCTCTATTACTACAACAACCCAACTTGTTACTCAATTCCTTTTTTTAAACCGTTCTCTTTCGAGAAATGCAGTATAAATAAACTGGAAGAAAAATACCATTTTTCTGGAAGAACTGAACAAACAGGAACGGAACAAAGTGTCTATAGGCTTGGTATAGTTAGCTACTTAGATTTTACGTATGGGAGTCTAATTTTTGTTATTCTAAGCTTTGTGTTTGGTTTTATAATTCTCTATAAAGGGAAAAGAGAATTATTCCCGTATTTCGCTTTGTTCTTCCTTCTGTTTTTAGCCATATTCTATATCTCGACAGGAAGGGCAGAAGATACAGCTAGATATACTCTTGCTTGGGTCCCTTCCATAGCCTTGGTTTCAGCCTTATTTTTCGATGAAATTTATAAGTTTTTGAATTCTTGTTACAAATATCTAGGTCTCCTTATTTTCATACCAATAATTTTACTCAGCTTTTCCAATCAAAAAAGCAAGCTTGGCGCAATGGCTTTGGTTAAACAATTCTCTCCAACATTTTTTGAAGCTTGTGAATGGGTGAAAGAACATCCTGAAAAAGTGCCAGAGAATGCAACTTTGATGACTGTATGGAATCATAGAGCTATTTATAATTGCCAAAGGAATTCTATCGGGAATTTGGCCGATATAGCTCTAAGCAGGGATGTAAATTATACTTTAGAGGTTGCAAAAAAAGTCGGAATAACTCATTTGTTTATTCAAAAGTTTAGCATAGACTTAAGAAATAGACATTTGGGAGAAAGGTATGATGCTGAATTTGTTCAATTTTTGGAAGCCCATCCCGAACATTTTAAGAAGATATACGAGAATGGCCCAAGCTTACAGGAATGCTTTACAAGAGGATACTGTGATGGTAATATAATCTATGAAATCGTTTACTAGAAGAGTATATAAAATTTACTGTCGATAAAAATTTTATGCTTACTCTATTAGTTTCGATGCTAGCAGCTCTCTTTGTAACTTTTTTTATCACTCCTCAGCTTATGAAATTTTTGTATCTGGCTGGAGTCGTCGGCCTAGATTTGCATAAGAAAAACAAACCGAAGCTTCCTACTTCAGGAGGGCTTTGCGTTGCTATAGGAATTCTAGGTGGTTTATTAACCTACGTAGGAATTGAAACTTTTCTTTTCGGTTTAAGCAATGAAATAATTTATTTGCTTGCTGTAATTTCCTCTGTTCTGATAGTAACGTTCGTAGGATTTTTGGATGATCTAGGAGTGAAGAAAAGAAGAGTAAGAACTAAGAATGGGATGGATATAAGGGTTGGTTTACCTCAGTGGCTTAAGCCTTTAATTACTTTGCCTGCGGCAATACCTTTGATGGTTATAAAAGCTGGAGTTACTACCATGGCGATACCTTTTATTGGCGCAGTAGATTTTGGTTTAATCTATCCTTTAATTCTAATTCCTATCGGTGTGGTAGGAGCAAGCAATGCAATCAACTTGCTCGGCGGCTTTAACGGTAGCGAAGCGGGCATGGCTTTAATTTATACCTTAACCTTGGGCCTATACGCTTTACTTCATGGAAGCATTGCATCTATAATTTTTTTCGTAACTTTTGCTTCTTTGCTTGGCTTTATAAGATACAATTGGTATCCTGCTAGGATTTTGCCAGGGGATAGTTTAACCTATTTGCTAGGTTCTTTGGTTGCATGTGGGGTAATAGTTGGAAATATGGAGAGAGCTGGAATAATTGCCCTAATTCCATTCATAGTCGAATTTTTCTTGAAGGCTAGAGCAAAATTTAAAGCTTCTTGCTTAGGAAAGTTGAGAGAAGATGACAAACTTGACGCACCCTATGGAAAGAAGATTTATTCTTTAACTCATGTTCTCATGAATTTAAAGCAAATGAGAGAAATAGATGTTACTCGTTCGCTCATCTTAATAGAAGCTTTAGTTTGCTGCTTAATTTTCTTCATTTAACTCTTTTAGAAAGAAATTTTAAAAGAAGTGAAAGTTGTTTTTTGAAAAAGGGCGATTTGGAAGCGAAGAACTCTAGGATTCTCAGGTCTTCTTTTTTATAGAAATTTAGTGAAAGAAGAATCCAGAGATAAATTATTGCAGCAATAACTGAGAGAAATAAGCCTATTAAAAGACCTGAGGTAAAGTAAGTTGTAGAGTAGAGAAAGGAAAATGCTATCGAGCTTGCTAGCAGAACTTTACCCATATCTTTTAAAGGCAAGCTAATTCTCAAAAATTTCCTGATGAAAGAGAAGCTTAAGGAAAATAGGATTAAAACTGCAAGCAAATAAGAAAGAGCAGAACCAAAAGCTTTGAAGAGAGAAATTAGAGGAAATGCAAAAATTAGGAAAGAAATGGTTGTAACTATCACTATATTCCTATTCAGCTTGGTCTTTCCTATGGCATAGAGATTTCTTAGAAAAATATTACCACAGCCATAAATTATGGAAGCAAAAGCTAGAATGGGGAATAGGGCAGATGCTTCTAAATACTTTTCGCTTGAAAATATGAGGATTACTGGTTTTGAAAAGATTATTAGAAAAAGGGCTACTGGTAGAGTAATTAGAAAGGCGTATCTAAAAACTAACCGGATCAAATAGCTTTGCTTTTTCTTGGTTGAGTGGTCTATCGAAAGTTGAGAAATTATGGGAAAAAGACCTGAGGTTAAGGTGTTGGGAATGACTGCTATCAAGGAAGTTAAGACCATGGCTACAGTAAAAATACCTGTTTCTCTTGGATTGGTTAAAGCTGTAAGCAAAACATATTGTCCATTCATGAAAATTATCCACGCTAAAGTTGAAATGAAAGCAGGGAAAGCGTAATCGAACAAAATTTTTCTTTCATTTATTTTTCCATATTTTCTTTCGAAAGGAATGGAGAAAAATCTTAAAAGAGCTGTTACTAAAAATCCTGCTAGGAAGCCTATTAAGGGACCTAAATAGCTAAAACCTAGAAATATTAGAAGAGCTGCCAGGGAAGTTTTTACCAATTGCCCAAAAGTATCTGTTGTTAAAAATTTTTTCATGTTTTGGAAGCCGTAGATTATAGAGCCAAACTGGCTATAAAAAGGTATTATGAGAATTGCTATAGAAGCGAAAATTATTGCTTCTCGGGGGAGGTTTAAAAACGAGGAAATATAGGAAGAGAAAGAAAATAATATTAAAGAAAAAGATATGCTTGAAAGAAGTATTATCTTAATGGAGAATTTTATCAGAGAGTTTATCTTTCTTCTCTCTCCTTTGGCTACAAACTCAGGAACAAGCTTTTGAATTGCTATATTTAAACCGAGTGAACTAATGCCAGCTAAAACTAGAGCCAGATTTACTGAGGTGGAAACTATTCCATATTCCTTTGGCAGTAGAGTTTTCCCTGCAACTAGCCAATAGAAAAATCCCATTAGAGTTAAAACGAACCAGTCTAGGAAGAGATAAATTGTATTCGATATGAGTTTTTTTCTTAAGCTCATATTCATTAAATAGATTTCAAGAATTTATTTTGTTGTCTCTACCCTTTCCCAAATTTTTTCAAATGGTTTTTTGGTTAAAAATATCCAATAGGCTCTTAGCCAAGCTATTAAATAAATCAATCCAACGATAATCATTTTATACAATTTTTTAATTCCATAAATTTTATACAGATCCCTTATTCCAAATGAAATTTCATCCAGAATTCTTCTTTCTTTAAAGGCGAACCATCTTCTCAATTGCAAAAAGCCTGCTCTAGTCCTCGATTTTTGCTTTATAAAATCTTTAATCGATGATGGAAATTTAACATAAACTTTTGCTTTAGGCTCATACTTGATTAAATAATTCTTCAATTTAAGAAAGTAGCCGATATAAGCATCGTCCGCTATGACATTTACAGGTATTTGCTTAATAATCCCACTCCTCATCGCATACAAATAGCCAGTAAGGTGCCAAAATTCTTTCTTCTTATCTTGTAATTTTCTTATTTTGTCGAAAGTCTTTTCACTTAACTTGGCCCATTCGTAAAACAGAGAATTTTTTGAAATAATAAAGACTACTCTCCCTGAAACTGCAGCCACATTTGGAGTTTTGAAATGTCTTATGAGGTAAGGAATGGAACTTTTGCCAAGAACTACGTCGCCATCAGTCAAAACTAAAATTTTATTTTTAACTTTTTTAAAAGCAAGATTTAATGCCTTGGGTTTACCTTTCCCAGGATCTTTTACTACTTTTAGATTTTTATACTTCTTTCCATAGGTTCTAGCAACCATAGCCGTAGGCTCATCCGGGGTTAAGACTAGAATTTCTTGTTTTTTTGGTAATTTTTGGGCCAAAATAGAATCTAAGCATTTCTTGATATTTTTTTCTTCTTTATAGGCTGTAATCAAGATTGTTACATCATTTTTCATAGAACCTTCCATTTTTTCAAAACTTAACTAGATAATTAATTTTATGAAAGTTTTACATCAAATAATTTCTTTTAGATTTTACAAGTTTTAACGCATCAACCAAAGCCCAAAATGTTATCAAAATTCTTTTAGGTGCTAGTTTTCTTAATCGAAGGTTAAATAATGAAATTGGTTCCAGATCATCAGCTTTGTCCAAAAAAGAAATAATAATTCTTAGTAAGAACCCTAGGAATAAGTATCTTCTAAAATGTTTGAGAAGAAAAATAAAATAATTCCTTGTTATTAGTTTATACCTATCCAAATCGAATATTTTTTTCCATGAAAGAGATACTTTATGTATAATTTTTACATTATGAGCACAAACTGCTAAAAAACCAGCTTTTCTAGCTCTTACAAAATAGTCTAAATCTTCATAAGAGGCCGGAGTGTATATTTCGTCTAACTTTCCAATTTTATCTATGACACTTTTTTTTATCATAAAACAGGCACCTAATGCAACTAATATTATTCTGAAATTATTCTGGACTTTTTGGAATGACAAACGATGTATATAGGAGGGAAGAATTAATTCAGAAAATCTTCTCATCCCAGCATGTTGGAGAGTTCTATCAGGAAATAATAAACTGCATCCGACTATTCCTATTTTTTTGTCAGATTCTGCCACTTCTACCATTTTAGTTAGCCAATCTTTCTGAATTATTTCTGTATCATTGTTTAGTAGTAAGATATATTTTGGGTTGTATTTCTTTAGAGCATATTTTATTCCTTCATTGTTTCCTTTAGAAAAGCCATAGTTTTTGTCTAGAGGTAGAATATCGGCTTTAGGGAAATGCTTTTTTACGTATTCTACGCTGCCATCGGTAGAGCCATTGTCTACAACTATTACTTTATAGTTCGGATAGGATGTAAGTTTGAATAAAGAGGATAAGCAATCTTTAAGTAATTTTTTTCCGTTCCAGTTAAGGATTATTATGGAAACTAAGGGACACTTCATAATTATTATAATGGTAAATAGTCAGATAAACTCTTTTAAGTATATTTAAAAATTCTAAAATTTTTCTTGGATAATTATTATTCTTAAAAGGCTAAGCTTGATTCTATTCTTCGTTCGGTAAAAAATCGCTATGTATCTCAAAAAGAAGATTTAAAAAGAAAACTTTTACACCAAAAGCTTTTCATTCTTTAAAAAAATAAAAAAGTATATGAAGAGTAATAAAGTAAAAATTGGTTTTATAAGTACTTTTCTCTCTCTTAAATATGGGAATTACTATTTTGAATTATTAAAAGAAATATCGAATTTTGAAAAAGTAGTTGCCTTTACGTCCAACCTCCATCATTATCAGTATTTTGAAAAAATAAAAAAAGATGTAATTAAAGTTAATAAAAATTTTCTAATCGTTAGGTATAAAGCAATCGGAAGATTGAGAGGAATGGTGTTTCCCTTTAATCTATTTAATTTGCTTAAAAAACATCCAGTTGATATTTTAATTTCAAACGAATATTATCAACTAATTACTTTCATAGGATTAATCTTTTCGAAACTTAGAAAAATTCCTTTCGGAATAATTCAAAGAAGGCCTCATAAACTTCCGTCAAAGTATTTCATCCTGAATTGGATGGGAAAGCTTGTTGTAAAAAACTCTTCTATCATATTCTCACTGACCGAAAAAGGAAGAAAAACACTAAACTTATATTACAAAATACCAAGAAGTAAAATAAAAGTGATTCCAAATAGCATACGCCCAGAGAACTTTTTGATTAAAAAAGAAGAAATAAAGAAAGTATCTCAATTGAGAAAAAAACTTGGAATAGAAAAAAATGATAGAGTAATTCTTTTTATTGGAAGGATATTTAAAATTAAGAGGACCGATTTGTTAATTGAAATCTTTGCTAGAGTTAAGAAAAAAATTAAAAACTCCAAACTTCTTATTGTTGGTCCGTCTGAACCAAAAGAAAAAAAGAAATTAATAAGAAAAATTAAAGAGTTGAAATTGGAGAATGATGTGATATTAGTAGGCCCTGTTGCTAGAGATCGAATAAAGTATTTTTACAAATTAGGAGACATTTTTTGTTTAACTTCTTCCTATGAGGTATTTGGAGTAGCTATAATAGAAGCAATGGCAAGCAAAGTTCCTGTAGTTGTTTTTAACACTGGTTGTGTAGAAGAAATAATTAGAAATGGGTATAATGGATTTTTAATAGAATTTCCTGATATAGAGAAATTTTCTAATACCATCATAGAAGTATTAAAAGATAATGAAATTAAAAGAAAAATCATTAAAAACGGGATTAAAACAGTACAAAAAAGATTTGATTTAAGGAAAAATACAAAGAAGATGCTTGATGTTATTAAGCATGTAATTTGTTATGGAAAAAATTAAACTTAGAATTGCAAAATTTATAATTAAGAAAGTATTGGAGATATAACGATGCTAAACACTTATTTTTTACCCAACAAAATTAAAACTTAATGAAATACATTATCTAGCGAGAAATTTAAAAAAAATAAAGTCGTTGAGAATATGAAGAAAGAAAATTTATCCAATTTTAAAAAAATGTATTGGGATACAAAACGAAAAATAGCAAATAGAAAAATAATTATTAGTGTGATTGGTCTTGGTTATGTAGGTTTTCCCTTAGCATGCCTTTTTTCTCAAAAAGGCTTTAAGGTCATAGGATTCGATAGAGATAAAGATAAAATTAAAAAAATAAATAGTGGAAAAGTTGATTGGAGCAACTGGAAGTCAACTTATAAAAATTTTATTCCAACTTTTGATGAAAAAATACTAGATGGTTCAGACATTTTTATAATATGTGTTCAAACACCATTGAAAAAATACAGACCTGATTTAACATATATAAAAGATGCCTCTTCTCTAGTTTCAAGATACCTTAAAAGGGGTAATATTGTTATAATAGAAAGCACTCTATATCCTGGGGCTGTAGAAGAAGTAGTGAAACCTATACTAGAGTCCTCGGGCCTTCAAGCTGGCAAAGATTTTTTTCTAGGCTATTCACCAGAAAGAATAGATCCTGGAAATAAGAAATGGAAAATTGAGAATATTCCAAAGATTGTTAGTGGAATAAATAAGGAAAGTAAAGAGTTAGTTAAAAAATTATATTCTACTGTGATAAAAAAAGTTGTACCTGTTTCAAACATAAAAACTGCTGAAGCTGTTAAAATGGTCGAAAATGTTTTTAGAAATGTTAACATATCCCTAATTTACGAACTATCTCTATTTTTTGAAAAAATTGGAATTGACACATGGGAGGTCATCAAAGCTGCTTCTACAAAACCATTCGGATTCATGCCTCATTATCCTGGTCCAGGTATAGGTGGGCATTGTATACCGAAAGATCCATATTATTTACTCTTCAAGGCAAGGAAAAGTGGATGTAAATTAAAAATAGTAGAAGAGGCCCTAAAAGTAAGTGAGAAAATGCCAGAACATATTATCGAACTCGTTAAGAAAAATGTAAAAAAAGGTTCATCGATTGCAGTCTTAGGTGTAACTTATAAGAAAAATGTCCCAGATATAAGGAGAAGTCCTGCAGAAAAAATCATTAGAGGTTTAAAAAAATCAGGTTATAATGTTTTTGTTTTCGATCCTTTAGTTAATGAAACTTTTGGTGGAAAAAAATGCAAAAAATTAAAAGAAGCCATTAAAGGAAAAAAGTGTATTCTTTTACTAGTTGACCATAACTACTTCAAAGAACTCGAAGAAAAAATCAATAAGTTTTCACCTTCTTCAGTTGTTGTTGATACGAGAAACTTTATTAATCCTAATAAATTGACAAAAAGTATAAGATACGTAGGCCTAGGAAAGGGTAGACCATAGACTTGGACTTTAAAAAATATTTTAATTTACCCTTTTTCTTTTCTACAAACTAACCAAAAATCGGGTTTAAGGGATTTAGGTAGAAATTGGAAAAAATAACCAAACAATTTATTGTTTATCTTAAACCAATTGTAATATTTCTTAATAACCTTAAATCCTAGTGCTATTACCATATTTTCAACTGTTTCTTCGCAAAGTAAGTTAATATGATACGGTTTTTTATCTGCTGTTTGAAATAGTTTAGTAAAGATGGAATGAATATTTGGCATACCTATAATTAAAATGCCATTACTTCTAAGAATTCTCTTACATTCCTTTAATACAAGATATGGCGACTCCAAATGCTCTAAAACATGTGATGCAAGAATGGTATCAAATTGGTTATCTTTAAAAGGGAGGGGCAATTTATTTAAATCATACCTGACAAAAGGGATTGGAAGCGTAGGAGATGGTTTTTTTATGTCTATTCCAACGACTTTTTTCACCCAAAAAGTATTTCTAAAATCCCCGCAACCAAGGTCTAAACATTTGCCTTTTAAATATTTTTTAATGAAACACATTACATGGAGAGGATAAAAGTGCCCTTTTTCTGGCATCATCAATAATTATAGATTTATATTCATAAATTTTTGTAATTTACCTACCGAAAAAACCACATAAGGAATAAGAGATAATATTAACCTCATATTAAAAAATCAAAACGGAAGTTATTATTATGAGAGATGTCACTTGGACACACCCAGGACTTTTTAAAATTCTCAAATTAATTCCAGAAGAAACTGTCTCGTTATTAGACTTAGGATGTGGTCGTGGTATTATTGGCGCCTTATGCAGAATCTATAGAGATGTTAAAAAGCTTGTTGGAGTAGATATTTTTGAACCATATCTTAGGTTCTGTAAAAAATATAATCTATATGATACAGTCCTAAAATGGGATTTGAGAAAATTACCATTACCCTTCAAAAATAATGAATTTGAAGTTGTGGTAGCAATAGAGGTGGTAGAACATTTAGAAAAAAATGATGCCTTAAAACTTATAAAAGAAATGGAAAGAATAGCAGAAAAAAGAGTTATAATCTCAACCCCAAATATTTTCTTTGAACAAGATACTTATGATGGAAACCCATTTCAAATGCATAGATGTGTTCTTAATTATAGGCAACTAAGAAAATTGGGTTATAAAGTTTATGTTGGGGGTAGTTTAATGTTTCTCAATTTACAAATTCCGTTTATCTTTACACCAGTAGAAAGTAGAAAATTCAAGTCTCTTTCCTCTCTTTTAAATAAATTACTAGTTAGATATGCTTGTACAGTTCTAGGAGTCAAGGACTTTAAAAGATCATAAAATTTTTCCCTCTATTTCAACTTCTTTCAAAAATTTGCTCGTTTCTATCAAATGCTTATACCATTTAACAGTTATAGTCCTCAAATCATTTGGGTCTAGCCTTCCATCTTTCAAAGCTTCAAAAATCTCTCTTGCACCTTCTCTTGGAGTAAAATCTGGCTTAAACTTTAAAACTCTTTCAATCTTATCGAAGCTAACCCTATAGCTTCTTTTATCCGGCGAACCATACCAATCATACCTAAACTCTAAGCCGATGGATTCGGCTATTAACTTAGCCAGAGGAAATATCTGGAAGTTTTGATCGTTCGAACCAACATTAAAAATTTGTTTATTGACTAGCTCATCTTCAGCCTCAATAACCTTAATAAAAGCTTTACTCGTATCCTTTACATGAACAAAAGGTCTCCATTGAGTTCCGTCTCGCATAATGGGTATTCTTCCATTTTTGAAGAAACCTAGCACCATTCCGTTTATAGCCAAGTCAAACCTCATTCTATAGGATAAACCATAAACTGTTGCTTGTCTTAGGACTGTGACACAAAAGTTTTTATCAGCTAAGGGTAAAGTATCTTTTTCCCATAGAATGTTTGCTTTTGCATAGGTTGTCAAAGGGTTTACTTTTGAATTCTCGTTTAAAATACCATCTTGAAAACCGTAGACGCTACAGGAAGATGCTAAAATATACTTTTTTACTCCATGCTTTTTAGCCAGCTTTGCAACCCTTACTCTCCCCCTATAATTTATTTCTAAAGTTTTTTCTGGATCTAGCTCGCCAGAAGGATCATTAGATAAAGCCGCCATATCTATCACAACATCCACGCCATTCAATAGAGATGGATCAAACCACCTAACATCATCCTTTACGATTTCTATTTGGTCCTCGATTTTTTCCAGCGAATCCTTACCGAAGAAAAATCTGTCTAAAACTCTAACCTTATAACCTCTTTCTAAAAGCATCCTAACCAAAGTTGATCCTATGTAGCCTGCTCCTCCTGTAACTAAAACTTTCATGATTTTTCACCAAGGAACTCTTTGATCGCCTCAACCAACTTATCCCTCGTTTCTTTAGGACTCTCTTTCAAAACTTTCGTCATGCTCGTAGCTTCTACAAAGCCGGTATCCCCTAACCATCTCGGTATTATGTGCAAATGTAAATGCTGATAGGTTGCACCCGAAGCATTCCCAAGATTAAAACCGATATTGAATGAGTTAGTGTTATAAACTTTTTGTAAAATATCTAAAAGTAAATTCATCACCCTATAAAATTCAATGCTTTCTTCCTGAGTCAATTCCCTTGGATCAATCACATGCCTCACAGGCAATAAAAGTATGTGACCCTCGTTATAAGGATGAATATTAACAACGCTAAAAACTTTATCATTTTTAAAAATTATCGACCAGTTATTTTCTTTAAGTAATTGGCAAAACCTACATTTCCCTTCAGAATTTCCAGGCCTCCTCTTATAGCCAGGTCTTCTAAACAGATAATTCGGATACATTACTCTCCCAACTGTTCTTTCAAAATTTCCAAACCTTCTTTTACCCCTAAAGGCTCTATACCAGTAACCCTTTTAACTTTTTCCGTGCTTAGGTCAACCCTTCTTGGTCTTAAAGCAATTTGGTTAAGTTCGGGCGTGGTTATTGGCTGAACAAGCTTTGAATCTAGGTCAAAAATTTCAGCAATCCTTAAAGCAAAATCATACCTGCTCAAACAATCCTTTCCGACCGCATGAAAAATTCCTCTTGCATCTTTTTCATACAGGGCGAATAAAATTTCAGCTAAATTATCGGCAAAAGTTGGGTTGTTATGCTGATCTGTAACGATTCTTATTTTTTCCCTGCTTTTCAACTTCTGGATAGTCCAGAGAACAAAGTTTAGCTTCCCCATCCCACCCTTTCCATACAAAACAGCTGTTCTAGCTACTATGTAATTGACATCCAAGGCATCCAAAACCCTTTCGGCAATCAACTTAGTTTTTGCATAATAGTTCAAAGGTTTTGGCTTATCCTTCTCGCTATACTTGAGCTTCTCTCCATTGAAAACATAATCGGTTGAAATGAAAATCATCTTACAACCAAGCCTTTTACAAGCTTCGGCAACATTTTTCGTACCTTCAACATTTACTAACCAAGCTTCTTCAGGATGAGTTTCGCAATAGTCAACGTTATGCAAAGCATGAGTGTCTATGACCAAATCTGGTTTAATCTTTTCCAAGAGTTTGAAAACATTTTCTCTTTTAGTAACGTCTAGTTCAAAAAAATTCTCTCCCTTTATCCTATGTTTGCAATAGGTTCCATAGATTTTGTATTTATCTTTTCCTATTTCAAAAGCTCTGCCTCCGAGCAAGCCAGAAATTCCTATTATCAAAACCTTATCCATAAAATCATATTATCATTTAAAGTTTAAATATTTAAATGTTATTATCATAATATGATAGTATGCTACCTGGTGTGAAAATAATTGAGCTGAAAAGGCATGTAGATGAAAGGGGTTCTTTTACCGAGCTAATGAGAAAGGATTGGAAGGACTTGCTCGGAGAGGATGAAATAGTTCAAGTGAATTTATCGATAAGCTATCCTGGGATAATAAGGGCTTGGCATAAGCACGAAAGAGGACAAGTAGACTATTTTCTCGTAATAAAAGGTGCTTTGAAAATTTGTGCGTTCGACGAAGAAACAGAAGAGTTGAATGAAATAGTTTCAAGCGAAGAAAAACTGCAGATTGTAAGGATACCAGGAAAATACTGGCATGGAACCAAAACAGTAAGCTCTTACCCTTCTATGCTAATTTATTTCACCAATAGACTCTACGATTATAAAAATCCGGACGAGCTAAGAAGACCTTGGAATGACCCGACCATCGTGCCAAAGATCATCAACGGAAAGAAAGATGACCCAAGATGTAATAAACCTTGGGATTGGCTTACCTTGCCGCATAAGTAGAGAGCATGAGAGGAGTAATACTAGCTGGAGGTCAAGGAACGAGATTAAGGCCTTTAACTTTGGTTACTAACAAGCATTTACTTCCGGTCTATGATAAGCCTATGATAGTTCATCCTTTAGAGACTTTGAAAAGCTTGGGGATAAAGGATATACTAATAGTTACTGGCGGCGAATACATGGCAGATTTTATGCGTTTTCTTGGTTCTGGAGAAAAATTCGGAGTAAGGCTAACTTACAAAATTCAAGATAAGGCTTTGGGAATAGCTCATGCTTTATTGCAAGCAGAAGATTTTTTGAGAGGAGAGAAAAAGGTTGTTGCTATCTTGGGCGACAACATCTTTGAAAAAATAGAGATTGATGATGACTTGCTTAACGATGAAGATAATGCAATAATATTTTTGAAAGAAGTAGAGCATCCGGAAAGATTTGGAACGGCCGTTTTCGATTCTAATGGTAAATTAATTGCGATAGAAGAAAAACCAAAAGTTCCAAAGTCAAAGTATGCGGTAACAGGCTTGTACATCTATCCAAACGATGTTTTCGACTTCATCAAAACTCTAAAGCCAAGCGCAAGGGGAGAATTGGAAATAACCGATGTCAACAACTGGTACCTAAAACAAGGTAGGTTAAAGTATGTGATAGTAAAAGGTTTTTGGACGGACGCAGGAACTTTTCCTACCTTGCTAAGGGCAAACATTTTGGTCGGTCTAAGAAGATTCATAGAAGAGAAAATAGACCCGAGATTCTTCTCCTAAAATTTTAAAACTTAAAAATTCTAATTGATTTAAATGGAAATTGAGAAGATTTTAAAGCTAAGCATTTTCTCGATTCTACTCTTAATTTCCTTAGCTTTAATAGCCTTGAACAAGCTTGCCTTTAGCATGGATTTGCAAGGTGGTTTGCTAACTCTAATTAAGCCAGCAGAACCAAACCAAAACCTTACCCAAATAGCTGAGATAATTCAAAAAAGAATTGAAGCTTTAGGCTTAGCCGAGCACAAAGTTTCGATCAACGATAGTTTTATCCAAATTCTAAGCTTGAACGATGAAAGTATTCCAAGGTTGATCGAAGAAGGAAGATTTGAAGCAAAGATTTTAAGGAGAATTCCTTTAGTTAACGGAAGCGGGGAATTTATTCTTGAGGAAAAGCATGGAGTTAAAGTCGAAGCTGGCAAGCTTATCATCGAAAACAAGAGTTATGGAGAAGGTGAAACTTTCAGGCTGGAAGAGATTGAGTTTAAAGTTTTAAACCTAACGAACGATTCGGCCTTTGTAGAAGGCTTATTCTTCAAGAATGAAGACGTGAAGAATGTTTATCCTCAGCTAAGCTACGTAAGGTATAATCCAGACTTCAAGCGTTGGGAATTCAGGATTCCCGTAGAAATTTCTGGAGAAGCTTCAAGGAGGTTTGAGGTTTTAACCAGGAATGCTGGGCGAAGGTTTGTGCCAGGAGGTTTTGTTTTAGACGCGGATTTGTTTTACTATTTGAATGACAAGCTGACAAGCAGCCTACCTTTGCCAGTCCAAATGGCTGGGAGAAAGCTCGAAAGCATAACCATACTAGGGTATGACACAAGATCCTTAGCTCAGGAAAAGCTAGAAAAAATTAGATTAGCCTTGGAAACAGGCGAACTACCAAAGCTTGAAGTTAAGGGAAGCGAAAAGATTAGCCCAAAAATTAAAATGGCCAAAGAAAGTTTTTTTGCTGGAATAGCGCTCTTCTTTCTCCTAAGTCTTCTAATAGCTTTCAAAAAATACGGAAAGTTTGGAGTTTATTTCTCAGGCATGCTTGCATCAGAGCTACTTATAATCGTTGGCATAGCTTCTCTAACCCAAATTGCGCTTAAGCCGGGGTGGATTTTTGACCTCTTTTCGATCTATGGTGTTTTTGTTTTTGCATTCTTGAGCTTTTTGAATTATTTTTCCCTAAGCGAAAAAATCTTGAGAAAGAAGAAGTTTGTTTTAAGGTATAGGTTCAGGGAGTTAATCGAAGTACCAAAGCTTATAAAGCTACTTGCTTTCCCCATTTCTTTAATTCTTCTGTTCACTCCTCTAAAAGGTTTTGGTCTTTCGATCTTGATAGGGATGTCAATAAGCTACCTGACTACTTCAATCTATAAGGATAAGCTCAAAATTCCTCCAGCCTAAAAATCTTCTTGAAAATTTTTACCGAAAAGCTTTCGCTAACTACTTTTGGGAATAGAAAGCCTAAAGCCCCACCGACTAAAACGTCGGAAGGAAAATGAATTCCTATGTACATAGAGCCTATGGGTATTAAAAAAACTAGGTAGATGGTTAGCAAAAGTTTAAGCCATCTTGGAAAATCTTTTGGCAAAAAGTAAAAGCAGAGCAAGGCGGTGAAGGAATGGGCTGAAGGGAAGGATGGATCTGCCTTAGTAAGTACATGCTTTATATCCTCATACATTACATAAGGCCTTTCCCTGTTTACCAGGATTTTTAGAAAATTTACAAAAACCAGGCCGATTAGAAGAGAAGCTATTAAATGCAAAATTCTGCGCTTCCTTCCTTTCCTGTAGAAGTAATAAATTAAAGCTAGGATGTATCCATAAATTGAAAAAATGATTACCGAAACTATTAGGTTCAAAGCTGGGGAAAACGGTTGGTTAAAAAATCTTAAGATTTTTATATCTAATTCCAAAAAATTCATATTCTCAAGTACCTCGATTTGTTCCCGTTTGAAAAGAAGAGAATTTCGTCGCCACACTCAACGCATTTACCCATTAAAGGAATTCTTCTGTAAATCGTGTTGCACTTCTTACAAATAAAACTTTCAAAACTCGTTAAGGCTTCGTGCTTAACCCTAACCTTATTCTTTATGGCTTCGCTGAGCAATAGCTGCTTTCCTATACCTATAAGCTCAGCTTTCGAATAGCCAATAGTTTCAAAAACCCTTTCCAAAGGAGGTAATAGTTGGCTTTCTATGTAATAGCGAGAGTCTATTTTTAGATTATGTTTTTTTACATATTCTGGGTCTTCAGCCCTTTTGGAAACTAGCTGAGGACCTTTAACTATAACAAAACTTACTCTATCCCCAATTCCAGGAGCCTCTGCAGGACTTCTCTTCCTCAACTTTTTAACCAACTCAACATGAGGCTGAATCCCCTTGTAATCCTTCGGATTTTTTGAAATACTTTTGGTTATCACCAAATCTTCTAAAGGAATTTCACTCCTTTCCAACTTTTCCAAAACTCCTTTAACATAATCAAAAGCTTTTCTTGGGTTTTGCTCTTTTAGTAAGATTTCTAAAACTTGATATAGAGTTTTGCTAACCAAATCACACCAATCTCTCCTAACAGTCTCTATTCCTTTCATAACAATTTTTTCCTCGTAGCTTCCATCAAGCTTTTCTACTGCTAAACCAGCATATCTCTTTTTAGTAAGTATAAGCAAAGTTTTGAAAACACTCTCTATTTTCATCCTAACTATTCCTTCCAGCTTCTCGTTTATTCGCTTTTCAAGCTCCTTCCCTATCTCAAAAGCCTTTTCTATATCTTTTACCCCAGCCTTAACCATTACCGAATCGGTATCTCCATATACAACTTTAAACCCTTCTTGCTCTACTATTTCCTTAGTTTTTTGAATCAAAAATCTCCCACAACTTGTTATGCCGCTGGCTATGTCTAAAACATAGAGTCGGCCTCTTGCATAGCCCGTGTAGCCATAAAAAGCATTAGCCATGATCTTTAAAGCATACTGCTTCGCGTTTAAGAGTTTAAGTTTTTCTCCTCTGGCTCTTTTCATCTCAGCTTTAATCTTATCCCTTTCCTTTATCAAACGAGAAAGAATTTGTGGAATTATTCCTTCTTTCGCATTTTTTGAAACAAACCTTGAGCCATAGGGCGTTTCAACAAATTCCACGTTTTCCTTACTCAAAAGTAAGGTAGTTGGGCATATGTTATAGGCAATAAAAATTGAGGGATACATCGCTTTAAAATCTAGATAAATTACTGGCATAGTATGCAAACCAGTTTCGGGTTCAAGGACCAAAGCACCTCTAAAACCCTTTGCTATTCTTTCTTCATTCCTTCTAGCCACTTCCTTAGGAGTCGGTTTGCATGGTATTACATAATCGTGCTTGTTAAACTCCCTTAAAAGTAAATTTTCTATCCTGCTTGATTCACCGCTATCCAAAACATCTTGCAGTAAAAGTCCTGAAACTTTTGAGAGCTCGATAAATTTATCCAACATGCCCTTCTCTAAGAGAAGCTTTAAAGCAAGGATAGCATCTTTTCTTGTATAATCTATCAAGTTATGCAACTCTTCCTCAGAACCGTTCCAGTATTTTGAAATCTCACTATGTTTTATATCAAGTTTATCTTCCCCGAGTAAAGCTTTGGAGACATCTCCCAAACCATATCTCTTGAGTCTTATCAATCCTTTCCCAACAGATTCCTTGACGAGCTCGTAAACATCTGTCACTATCCTTCCAGGAATATAGTTTTTTGTTTTAATCCCAAGTTTTTTGCTACTAGCTCGTTTATCCTTACATCTTCCTAAGCTTCTGCTAAGTTTATTTTCCTTAAGCCTATCAAGCAAGTAGGGTAAATCAAAGTTGTTTATGTTATAACCAACTATTACGTCAGGATCGAACCTTTCTACTATTTTAAGAAACTCTTGAAGCATTTCCTTTTCATTTTCGAAAGGAAGAACACCCTTTTTTCTCCTAGTTCTTTTCGCCACTAGAACGAGTGTATTTAAATCGTCAAAAGCTGGGTAAAATGCAATACCAATTAGGATTATAGGATCTCTTTTGGAATCTGGCAAACCTTCTTTTTTTGGCACAACTTCTATGTCTATTGCCATGTATTTTAGAGGAGCATTCCCCTCCATATCCACGCTTTCTATCTCTTCAGCTTCTATTTTTTTCTCGCTTTTGATAGAGTTTGTATTCGTATACCTTCCCTTTACCCTAACCCATCCTAAACCAGAGAGTGAAAAATCTGCCATAAAACGATACTTAAAAAGAATGTCTGCTTCGAATATATTTTTGACGAATTTTTTTTCTCTTAACTCTTCCCTTATTTTAGGGACTTGAGAAGGGTCTCTAAGAAAAATTTTTAAAAGTTTTGTTTTTTTCCTTTGAAATCCTATTGGAAGAAACTTAAAAACTTCTTTTATGGCAAAAACCAAGTTGGGGTAATTCCTTTTTATGAAATCGATTACATCTTCCGCTTTTCCCTCTTCCGGGAGAATATAAAAATATGGATAAAAATTCTTGTAGAATGCGCAGACCGTTTTACCCTTTGCAGTCTTCCCGTAAAGCCTCAAGAGAGGAGACCCATTTAAAAGCAAATAATCGCAATCGAGTAACTGAAAAACCAGCTCCATATCATAATTTTTCTCTTAAATCCAACTTAAGTATTTCTCTGTTCTTAAGATTAATAATCCAGTAGATAGGTTGGGTTAGAAAGCTCCCTGTCGAGAGGATTGTTGTTCCTTTGTAGTTAGTGGAAGCTGGTATATGAAAATGACCGCAGGCAATTATATCTGGTACTGGGTCTATTAGGAAAATCTCATCTGAAGAACAAAGACTCACGTCAAAGGTTGGATTTAAATGTCTTTTTTTGAGCAGCTCAAGCAAAGTATTTATTGGGTTATCAAAAATCTTTAAGTATTTTTCTACGAGCTTACCATGCAATAAAAGAAATTTCACGTTTTCTACTTCAAGAAAAGCAAATTCCTCTAGCTTAAGGGCATCTATGTCTGGATTCGCATCATTTTCCCCTTTAACAAAAATCTTTTGAGTTTTTGGTAAAGAAGAAAAGAAATCTTTAACATCCTTGGTTCTAGAAGAAATATTACCTAAAACAAAAATCAAATCAACCCTATCTTTCTCTAGAAATTTGTAAAGGTTTTCTAAATATTCTTGCTTAAACTCTTTTTCCAAGTGCAAATCTGAAATAAAGAGACATTTTACCTCTTTTTCACTTTTAGCTATTTCCTTTTTTAAAGGAATATCTGGAAATATTATCTTTTTAGCAAAAAAAGAACCTTCTTTTTTCGAACATACTGCGCCAACAATTTCATCCTCGACTATCTTGCTCAGAAGCGTCTCATCTTCTAAAAAAACTTTTATTTCTCCTGTCTTGTCCTCTAACATTAAAGATTTCTCATATTCATCCTTTTCCCTAACCATCCCTATTATTGAAAACTTTCTTGTCCTTGGTCCAATCTTATTTATAGAAATTAGGTTAACAAGCTCCAACCTTCTTCCTAGAAGACTCGAAATTTTCTCGTACCTTTTGTTTAAGAGAGAAGAAATATCAGAGATTGAAATCTCTTCTTCCTTTTTTTCGAAGGTTTTGATTATCTTAACCTCAACTTTCCTTTCAGCCAAAATTTTTCTAACAAAATCTAGAGAAAGAATTGGGGGAAGTTCCAAATCTTTAACCTTATCTAGAAACTCTTGAATTCTATTTTCATCTTCTAGAAAGAACTCTAAGCTCTGCTTATCCAACTGGGTTCCTCTTTCTAAAAAAGTTCTTAAAATTTCTTTTCTCTTCATAAAAGCCAAATTATATATCTCAAACTAGAAATAAATTGTTCTATTCTTTTTTCTTGTAAACTACTATCCCTTCCTTTCCTTCTTTTTTCGAGTGAGGTGTAACTATAGCCTCAATCTTACCGGCTTCCACAAGTTCATTCAAGTATTTTTGCACGGTATTCCAGCTAAAGTTTCTATTTAATCTCCGGGAAAGTTCTGATTTTATGCTATTTATGCTCCTCGCTGTTTTATCACTTAAGATTTCAAGAATCGACGGGACTAAAAGATTCCTTAAGTTGGGTCTTCCTCTTTTCAACTTTCTTCACCTTTTTTATAAATTTTCCGAAAAAGATTTGAGTTACTGATAAATTAAATAAGTCTTCGTAATCTAAAAACTTTTAAGACACCAATTTTTTATTGAATTTGTTTTTTTTAAACTAGAAATAAATTTTAAAGGAAGTTAATTTTTTCTTTTTAAGAAATATGAACTTTCTGAATGCATTAAAAAATTTTTTTAAAAAATAGTTAGAAAAATTTCTTTTAATTGTTTGAGAGTTCATAAAAATTCTTCAGAGTGTTCATAAAAAATCAGAGAAGTTTTTATAAAATTTTACTAGTTTAATGGTTTATCCAATTACACTATTACTTAAACTTTTGTAGGAAAATTTTCACAAAAACTTTGTCAGACCATTTATAACAAAAAACTTTAGAATGATTGCTCGAACAAAATTCTCCTTCCCCTTCACAGGGGCATAGTTAGTTGGATTTGAATGTTTTATTTTCTCAAGCAAACCAAGCTTAGCCAGATTATTCAACCTCTTTCGCAGGGCTTCCATCCCTATTTTTAGCTTATGCTGCGTTTTCATCTCCTTATATAGTATAGGAAAACAATAGGGTTGTAAATCATTTGGAAAGTCTCTTCCTGTCATGTAAAATTTTCTTAGAATTTGGATATCGAGAAAATCAAGCTTTTCAGCAAACTCATTCACTTTTTCTATAACATCATTTCCTATATTTTCTTTCGCCGAAATATTTATAAGTAAATCTTCCCTACTCATCTTTACACTTCCTTTTCCTAGGCAAGCTAAAAAAGCATTCATTATTTCTTTTAACTCTTAGAAATATTTTTTGGTGTTAAAGAATTTATATTAAATTGATTACTTCAGCTTTTTTAACCCCTTCCTCAATTTCAACTAAACCACAATAACCTTCAGGAAATCTACCAGAATTTATTATTTTAGTTCTTCCAATCTCATCTACTCCCCTAGCTTCATGAACGTGAGCACTTATTGCTAAGATAGGCCGTTTTTCTTCTATGAATTTTCTTATAACCTCAGAACCAACATGAGCTCCAGTAAAGATTTGATCTACTTTTGTTCTTGCTGGTGGCATGTGGGTTACTTGAATTTTTTTCTCCAAATCTTTAATTTCTTGAAAAGCTTTTTCTAAACCAGCCTTAATTTCTTCCTCACTCGGCTCTAAGCTAGTTCCAAAAGGAGTTCTTGCCCCACCAAACCCATAGAAACCATAACCATCTATTTCCCTTCCTTTTCCATGCAAGCTTATTCCCTCTTTTTCTAACAAATCTATTATTTCCCTATCCTGATTTCCAGGGACTACCAACAAAGGTTTTTTCAAGGCTTTTAATTCCTCTATTATAAGCTTACCTATTTCTTCTTTAGTAAAACCCTTAGGCGTAAGCGTATCTGTCAGATCTCCTGGGCAGATTAGAATATCAAAATCTATTTTTTCAATCTTGTCAGAAAATTTCATCCAGTTTTCAACATCATTGTGTATGTCGCTTATTATTAGCAAGCGCATGAAATCACTTAAATTTAATTCAGTTTTTAATATTAAATATGCCTTCTAAGCAAAAAGGTTATAGAGTTGAAAGAAAGATAAGGAAAATCTTTGAAAGTTTTGGTTGGAAAGTCATAAGGGCTGGAGGTAGTCTGGGAGAGGCTGACTTAGTTTGTTTGAAAAAAGGTAAATGTATCTTGCTTCAAGTAAAATCCTCGAAGACCAAACCTTTCTACTATTATGGCTATATGAGAAAAAAACTTGAAGGCTTTCCTTTTTATCTAGTTGTTGATTTCGGTTACGGGAAGATAAGAATTTTAAAACCAAAAGAAAAGATAAGCGAAGAGGATGGGATAGATTTAAAAACTTTTTTAACTAATAAAAACTAAAACAGATATTAGGTTGGTAGGATGCCAATACTAGTAAAAGATATAATGTCTTCACCTGCTTTAACTATAGACGAGAATGAAACAGCGAAGACCGCAGGAGAAAAAATGAAGAAACATAGGAAAGGGTGCTTATTAGTCACAAGAAACGGCAAGCCTGTTGGAATAATCTCAGATAGCGATCTAATAAATAAGGTTTTGGTTAAGGATAAGATAGCAAGCCAAGTTCTAGTAAAAGATATAATGTCCTCACCTCTAGTTACTGTTAGACCAGACGATAATATTATCGATGCCGTCAATAAGATAAAGAAAAACAACATTCATAGACTGCCAGTAATTGACAAGGGAAAGATAGTTGGAATAATCTCACTTTCAGACATAGCAAGAGCCTCTCCTGAAATGATAGAATTACTTGAATACAGACTTAAGATGAAAGAATCTCCAATAGAAATAAAAGAGAAGAGAATGTCCGGAATTTGTGATGCATGCGGTAATTATAGCGAAGAGTTAGAATATGCTAACGGTCAATGGCTCTGTGAAGATTGCAGAGAAGCCTTGAAAGAAGAGGAGTAGAATGATTTCATCTTTTTTTAGAAATGTGGTAAAGGAAATTAGGAATATTGGGGATTCTCAAATAATAGTAGAGGGTAAAAAAGATAGGAAAGTTTTAGAAAAGTTAGGGTTTAGGAATGTACTCGACATTTCGGGAAAACCCCTCTTTGAAATTTTAAAAGAGATTAAAAAAAATCCTGTTATTCTTCTGACAGATTTTGATAGCGAAGGAGAGAAGCTTGCAAAAAAGCTTTATAACCTCTTGAAAATTTATGGTATAAGAGTCGATGAAGTTGAAAGAGAGATTTTTAGAAGACTGTTCAACGTGAATAAAATTGAAGAACTCAACTTTTTTGTAAAATTCATGGAGGATGGTTATAATGGGAAAGCTTGCTCAATCTACGATAAAATATTTAATAGAAGCAGAATTCTCATGCGAAGGAATGGTAGAAAAACCTGATGTAATAGGTGCAATCTTTGGTCAAACAGAAGGTTTACTCGGCCAAGATTTGGATTTAAGAGAATTGCAGAAAAGCGGAAGAGTAGGAAGGATAGAAGTAGAAATAGAAAATAAAGAAGGGAAGAGCAAAGGGAAAATTTTAATACCGTCTAGCTTGAGTAATTCTGAAACTTCCTTGATAGCCGCTTCTCTAGAAACTATAGAAAGAATTGGGCCATGCGAAGCAAAGGTTAAGGTTAAAAGAGTAAGGGATGTAAGAGAGGATAAAAGAAAATATGTGCTCGAAAGAGCAAAGGAAATTTTGGAGCAACTAATTTCAGGAGAGAGCCCTTCTACTTTGGAATTGGTTGAAAAAGTTAAGGCGGAGCTAAGAAAAGACCAGCTCCAAACCTACAGGGGAATGTCCTGTGGTCCAGAAGTCTTGGATTCAGAGGAAATAATAATTGTTGAGGGAAGGGCTGACGTGATAAACTTACTCAAAAATGGAATCAAGAATGCAATAGCCATAAACGGTAATTCAATACCAAAAGCTTTAATAGAGTTGACTAAGAAAAAAGTCACGACAGCTTTTGTAGATGGGGATAGAGGAGGAGAACTCCTCTTAAAAAGGCTTTTAGAGCTGTGCGAAATAGATTATGTAGCTAAAGCACCTGATGGCAAAGAAGTTGAAGAACTAACTAACAAGGAAATTTTCAAGGCTTTAAGGGGAAGAACGCCTGTTGAAAAATCTAAAAAATTGAAGGAATACATTTTAACCTAACTTGCTTTCATGGAGGGCAGTATAAATAGGGCCTGTTCTTCTCAGTTCGCTTTTTATTAACTGCAAAGAAGAAAGTGTGAATTTACCTACGGAAATATCTTTAATTTTTCTAATCTCTTCCAAAAAATTGGCTTTTTCAGAAATGTTTTTTACTCTGCATAAGGTTAGGTGAGCAGGTTTAGAGTCACCTCCTATTACTCTTTTAACCTCTAGTCTCAAGCCTTCTAAAACTCTGTTTTCATCAAAAACATCCAAGGCTATTACCCTTACATATTTCTCATTCGGTATTAGCTTTACCCCTTTAACCATAACTTCAAAACTTTTAAAATTTTTTGAGAGTTCGTCTAGCTTAGCAGAAATTTCTTCAATTTCTTTTTCAGTTTTTTCTCCGAGGAAGGAGAAACAAAGATGCAAGTTTTCTGGCTCTACAAATTTTGCTTTTATCGGAAGCTTTTTGATTTTTTCTTGAAGTTCCACTATAGGCTTTTTTAAGGCTCGAGGTACCAAAAAACCAATGAAGCAACGCATAAAGTTTATTTAGCTTTCATCCTTAAAAAATTAGAGACCATTAAGCAAACGGAAGATTCTTTTTTCAACCTCAAGAATAAATTAAAGTAAAGATATAATTATTTTATAAGGTGAAGATATGGTTGAGACAAGGGTAAGGGCAGGAGATGTGATTGGAAAATCTGTGATCAGCGAAGAAACTGGGAGAAAGTTTGGCGTAGTAGCAAACATAGATTTCATAACAGAAAGCGGTGAGCTTTTAAACCTAGTGATAGAACAACCAACCAAGTATTTAAAGGAGTTTAACTTAAAGACAGACCAAAAAGGTAGAGTTTTAATTCCTTTTAGTGCGGTAAAGTCCATAGGAGATTTCATCATAGTTTCAGAGAGCGAGCTAGTCTAGAAATTCTAGTATTCGCTTAAAATCTATAGGACCTTCTCTAATCAGCTTTGGTTTCTTATTTCTTAGGTCAACTATAGTGGATGGCTTAATTTTTCTTAACTTTCCTGAATCCAGGATTATATCCACCTTTCCTTTAAATTTTTGAATCGCTTCTTTTCCAGAATAAATTGAAGGCTTTCCATGAGGGTTTGCGCTCGTAGCAACTACGGGAACTTTTGAAAATTTTGCTAAATAGTTTGCGATTGGATTTGAAGATATCCTAAACGCGAATGCAAGATTTGTTAGTTTTGGAAAATTTTTCTTTCTTTCAACAACAAGCGTTAAAGGTCCTGGCATGAATTTCTTAACAAGCTTTTCAGCAAGCTTGCTAATCTTCCCGTATTTTTTAGCAGTCTCTAAACTATCGACTATTACAGTTAAATTTGACTTCAAAGGTCTTTTCTTAGTTTCATAAATTTTTCTAACAGCTCTTACTTTCAAAGCATTCGTTCCAAGTCCATAACAAGTTTCAGTTGGATAAACAACTAATTTTCCTTTTTTAAGCTCTTCAGCAACTCCTTCAAGAATTTTTAAATCAGGATTTTTTGGATTGATTTTAATTATCTTTGTTTTAACCAAGTTATCTCTACCTCATCTATTCTCCATTTTGGTCTAATTTTATCCTTAAAATCAGGTTTCCATCCTGATTTATAGGCTAACAATCCCGTCCAAGCTATCATAATTCCGTTATCGCCGCTATATTTTTGAGGAACTACATACATCTTTGCTCCTCTTTCTTCACACATTATTTGCATCATCTCTTGCAATCTTTTATTAGCAGCTACTCCACCAACTAACAAAACTTCATCTTTACCAGTATGAGCTAAAGCTCTTTCTGTCACCTCTACTAACATGGCAAAGCAAGTTTCTTGTAAAGAGTAAGCAATATTCTCTTTTGGAATACCTTTCTTGAGTAGTTTGATTGCAGCTGTCATTATACCTGAAAAAGAAACATCCATCCCTTTTACTACATAGGGCAATTCAACATATTTTCCTTTTTTCGCTAATTTTTCTATTTCTGGACCTCCCGGCATTGGTAATTCCATTTCTCTCGCAACTACATCCAAGCAATTTCCAAGTGGGATGTCTTCGGTTTCGCCAAAAACCCTATACTTTCCCTCAGCAAAGGCAATTATTTGAGTATTACCTCCAGAGAGATAAACAAAAACAGGATCCTCAGCTTTAGCTGTTAATCTACCTATTTCTAGGTGGGCAACACAATGATTTACTGGGATTAAAGGTTTATCGTATTTTTCAGCTAGTTCAACTGCGAAGTTGGCACCTACTAGTAAACAAGGTGGTAAACCTGGGCCAGCGGCATAACTTATTATATCTATATCCTCAACTCTTAGACCGGCTTTTTTTAAAGCAGAATTTAGGACCCTTTTCTTACTTTTTTCATGATGTCCTTTTGCTTCGTTTGGTACAATCCCTTTTCCTAAAGGTGGTTTGTAAACACTTCTTTCATCAACTAAAATTTCCCCATTTTCTGCTATTATCCCAACGCCGAAGGTATTTCTGCTAACTAAGTGCAGTACCTTCGATGCCAAGTGATAGAATATCTCGGATGTTCATCACCTCATAGTTTAATTGTATATCAATTTTCATTTATCTTTTTCATACCCAATAATAAATTGAAAAATGAGAATAGAAATGCAGAATTAATTTTTAAATAACTTTGTGTAGTTAAATTTATGAAAAAATCTGAGTTGGTTAAAAAACTTTTACAAATTTCTGGTTTTAAAGATTTAAATCCTGTCCAGAAAGAAGCTATTAAAAAAGGATTGCTTGAAGGAAAAAACCTAGTTGTCTTTGCTCCTACTGCAAGCGGAAAAACTTTTGTTGCAGAATTAGCAGCTGTTAATACAATTCTAAATAAGAAAGAAAAAGCTGTTTACATGGTTCCTTTAGTTGCTTTGGCAAACGAAAAATATGAGGAATTTAAGAAAAAATATTCTCAGCTTGGGATAAAAGTTGCTTTAAGCGTTGGAGATTATGACTCTAGCGATCCTTGGCTTAAAAATTATGATTGGATAATTGTTTCGAACGAAAAAATGGATTCTTTGATAAGGCATGGAGCAGAGTGGATAAAGGATATTGGTTTAATAGTTGCTGATGAAATTCATTTGCTTGATCAACCAGAAAGAGGTCCTACTTTAGAAATAACCTTAACTCTATTAAGAAAATTGGTTCCAAAAGCTCAAATTCTAGCTTTAAGCGCAACCATAAAAAATGCAAAAGAATTAGCTGAATGGCTAAATGCAAACTTAGTTTTTTCTGAATGGAGACCTGTGAAGCTATATCAAGGTGTTAGTTTTCCCTATCGAATAAAATTTTTGGAAAAGGAAGGTTATGAACTAGATGAAAATTTACCTCTAGAAGCTTCGATAGCTAAAAATACTTTAAGCTTAAGGAAACAAGCTTTATTCTTCGTTTCAACTAGAAGAAGCGCAGAGAGTTTAGCTGAGAAATTGGGAAAAGTCACTAAAGAATTCTTAACTAGAAATGAAAAAGAATTGCTAAAAAAATTAGCTGATGAAGTTGAGAATGTGCTTGAAGTTCCGACTAAGCAATGTAAAAGATTAGCAAAATGTGTTAGAATGGGTTCTGCTTTCCATCATTCTGGCTTGCTCTATAAACAAAGAAGATTAATAGAAGAAAATTTCAGGAAAGGATTGATTAAGTTAATAGCTGCAACTCCTAGTTTGGCATATGGTGTTAATTTGCCTTCATTTCGTGTAATAATGAGAGATTTGAGAAGATATTATCCTGGAATAGGTTCTGTTTTTATTCCTATTTTAGAAGTTCAGCAAATGCTTGGTAGGTGTGGAAGACCTTCTTTCGATTCTTTTGGCGAAGGAATAATTTTAGCAAGAAGCGAAGAAGAGGCAGATGAGTTAATTGATCATTATATCCATGGCGAGCTAGAAGAGATTAGGTCAAAGCTTGCTTTAGAACCAGTGCTAAGAATGCATACTTTAGCTTTAATTGCATGTGAATTTTGCAAATCAGAGAAAAGCTTACTAGATTTCTTCTCAAAAACTTTTTATGCTTTTCAGTTTGGGAATATAGGAATAATTGAAGAAAAAATTCTGGATATTTTAGAAAATTTGATTGAGTGGAATTTTGTTGCAAGAAAAAGAGAAAAATTGAGAGCAACTAGAATTGGAAGGAGAGTTTCTGAACTCTACATAGATCCTTTAACTGCTTGGCATTTCATTAGCTACTTAAAAAAAGCTAGTAAAATTAGGGTTGAACCATTCAGCTTCTTGCAAGCAATTTCGAATACTATTGAAATGAAACCCTTGCTAAGCATAAGAACAGGAGAATTTTCTGAGTTAAATGAGGAAATAGCAAGAAGAGAGCATCTGATTTTGCAAGATATTCCTGATGAATGGGATTTAGAGTTTGACGATTTTTTGAGAAGTGTGAAAACTGCCTTAATGTTTGAAGCCTGGATTAATGAGGCTACTGAAGATGAAATTTTAACTAAGTTTAAAGTTGCTCCTGGCGAGTTCTATGGGAGGAGACAAATAGCTGATTGGCTTATTTATTCTTTGCAAGAGCTGGCTTTGCTCCTTGGTTTGAAAGAATTGCTGAAGCATATAAGAAAGCTTAGGGTTAGGCTTGAGTATGGTGTGAAAGAAGAATTAATTCCTTTAGTTAGATTAAGGAATTTAGGAAGAATAAGAGCAAGAAAGCTTTACAATTCAGGCCTTACAAGTATTAAAAAACTTAGAGAGATTCCTTTAGAGAGTCTTTCCAGGCTAATTGGGCCGAAAATTGCTTACTCGATAAAAGAGCAGCTAGGCCAAATAGAGAAGAAAATTAAGGAAGAAAAACAAACTACCTTAAAACTTTAAAGTTTATTGGAAAAGATTTATATTTTTAAACTTTCTCTTTTTAGGCAGATTAACATGGAAGAAATTATTAGAAAGAAAAAGGAAAAGGCTATTAGAAGAATTAGCAGGACTATGCGAAAATACTATTTTGAAATTTTAGATGAGAATACGCTAAAGTTTAAGGATGGAACAATCTATCATTGGAATAGCGAGCAACGAAAGAGATTTGGTCTTACGCTTAGAGAGGCTGTTGAAAAACTCATGGAATGTATTTCTAAATATTTTGTTGAAAGAACAAACTCAAACCAATGGAAAGCTGGAGAAAAATTATTCCAAGGCTATAATCTTCCTTATAAGCCAGGAGTAGGGCTTTTAGCAGCTTCATTTCCTGAAGGTTTAGTTCGTTTGATGGGCAATTATGCAATTCCTACTGATGACATTTTTTCGATCGCTGAAAGATTCTATCTTTCTTTCCCTTCTTCTGAAAGGAACTTTTATATTAAGCTTTTAAAAGAAGTTGAAAAAAGTGCTAGAGAGGATTGAAATAAAAATGGGGCTGCTGGGATTTGAACCCAGGTTACCGGCGCCCGAGGCCGGCGTCCTTCCAAGCTAGACTACAGCCCCTAGAAAACTAGGCCTTTACTTCTACTACTATTTTCATTTGAGTTTCATGATTTTTCATCTTCTCAATTATTTCTCTCTTAATTTCATTCGCAGCTTTATCAGCTAAAATAGCTAGAGTTCTTTCATCTATAAAATCGCTTTTTCTTACAACTATATCTTCTGCATGCGTTAACTTCAAAGCAGGAGAACCATAAGCAACTATCTTATCTTTTATTCCTTCAACCTCGATAGTTATTTCAACCCTTTTTCCTTCTTTCAAAGCTTCTTTTAACTCATCACTCAAATCCTTGCAAGCTTTATTTGCTTTAACTCCAATTATGCAATCTGCATCCTTCTCTATAGACTCAGCTTTTGTAATTTCAAAAGTAGTTTCATGCTTAGCTGTAATGTTAGGATGCCCCCAAGCTATTATCTCTTCTCTAACAGGCTTAATTTCCTTTAAAAGTTTCCATCCTCTTTCGGTTGGTATATAAGCTCCTTTTTCAGTATAATAAACCATTCCTTTTGCTTCCAAAGCTTTTAGAGCAGTTTGAATCATTTCAGGAGTGATTTCAGGCATTGGTTTTGGAAGCTCTTGCTCTTTAACAATTTTGTTTTCCTCCATTTTTCCACCTTTCATAATTTGTTAGCCGAGCAAATAAATTTTTGTTAGTTCAAAAAAGAGAATCGTAAAAGTAAGCTACTTTAATCTTATCTCCTGGCTTAAGCTTTAAATGGTTTATTATACCTTTAGGAATACATATCACCTTTCCTTTTCCCCCTACCACCCAAATTTCCCATTCTTCATCTTTAGGGTCGTAGATTCCAATTATTTTTGCTCCTTTTCTAGGGATTGTAAAACTTTTTCCTATTATTCGCTCTTCATATTCTACGTTCTTTGGCTTAATTTCAAGGATTCCATTCATTCTGTAGTGTGCTCCTTTGTATGGATTTTTCCTCAGTCTACTTTCACACTCTGGAAATAAGAGGTATAGAGCTCTGATTTCATGTTCTGCAGTCCTAGTCGAAATTCCAGATATTTTTGCAACTTCCTCAGCAGAAATACCTTTCAAGTAAAGATGTAATCTATTCCTTGCAGCTTTGGCATGACTAGCAGGACCTCTCAATGATTGCTCGGGAATAATTCTTCCTAGGTTTCTTTCTAGATCCTTTTTAATTTTCTCAATAGGAGTTAAGGATAGATATTTATACATTCGCTTACCAAGTTCATCCAACTTTTTTGCATACTCTTCATCAAATTTTGGTTTCCTCTTCTTTCTTTTAATTTTTCTGACCACATTTAATGCTAATAGTCCTTTCCGATAGTTGCATACTGTCTTGTAAGAGATTCCTAGCTCATTCGCCATCTCATCTAAAGACTTTTTGTTGTTAGACAAAATGTAAAAGCGTCCTTTTTTTAAAGCACATTTAGCATCTTCAGCCAACCTGTAGGCGCTCTTCTCGCTCAAATTTGGTTTTTTCTCCCTTATTAGTTTAGCTAATTCTTGCCAGCTCTTTCTTTCTAATTCTCTCCTTTCTGCTTCGCTTATCAAGCTCACGATTTAAATAAAAGAGGTTAACAATTTAAGATTTATCCAACTTTTCTCGCAAAGGTTAAGAACCCAGTATGCATTATTCCTAAAGTTTTCGGCCTAGTATACTTTTCAAACTGCCATTCTCTAACTATATTTTCAAGAGTTTTTATCTCGCAAAAATTGAGCTTCTGAATCTTTTTCAAAACAGAAATTACTTGTTCTATATAAGGGGAGTAAACAACCAGATAACCACCTGCCTTCAAAGCTTTGTAAGCATACTTAATAACTTTCTCAGCATTTTTCAAATCCAAAGTAATTAAATCAACATTCCTTTCATCAATCCCTTTAGTTATATCTTTTTCTTTTAGCTTGATGAATTTTGAAAGTCCAGAAGCTTTTATGTTCTCTTTCGCAACCTTTGCAAACCTTTTATTTTTTTCATAAGTTACGACTTTTCCTGGTTTAATGTAGTTTGCTAAGAAGATTGCAGTATACCCTGATCCAGTTCCTGCATCAACCACTAAACTTCCTTGAGAAACTGTAGTATAAGTAAGTATTAAAGAAATATCCTTTGGCATTATTATCTGGGGCATCCTTTTAATCTTTCTTTCGAGTATATCCTTCAAGTTGGGCTTAACTATTACAAATTCTTTTCCCAGATGAGTTTTAATTTTATCTCCAAATTTTTTCTTTTTGAGTTTATCTAACTCAAAAATTCCATCCTTCGTGTTTAGCTTGCCAGAAGTTACTTCTACCAAATAAGAACTATCCTGAGATAATAGGAGGACCAAATCCTTTTCTTTCAACCAACCACCTTTAATTGATTGTTTTGCAAGTTTTTTAAATTTTAAGAAATTTTCTTTGCCAATTCCCTAAGCCTTTTTATCCTTTCCTCAACTGGAGGATGGGTTGAAAACAATTTTGAAAAGGAATCTACTTTGAATGGGTTTACTATGAACAAGTGAGTGGTTGCTGCATTCCCTCTCATAGGATTCCTGGCTACAAACTTTGAAATTTTTTCCAAAGCTGAAGCTAGGCTTAAAGGCTTTTTAGAGAATAAGGAACCGTTTTCATCAGCTTTAAATTCCCTTGTTCTCGAAATGGCTAGCTGAACTAGAGTAGCTGCCAAAGGAGCAAGAATTACTAAGGGTAGCAATAAAATGTTTCCGTCTCTTCTCCTATCTTCCAGAAGCATGCCATACCAAGCTATATGCGCAATATAAGCTATTGCTCCAGCTATGGTAGCTGCGACAGTCGAAGTTAAAGTATCCCTCGCTTTTATATGCGCAATTTCATGCGCTATTACTCCCTCTATCTCATCCCATTCTAAGCCATCAAGCAAGCCTGAAGTCACGGCTATAGCTGAATGCTTCGGATTTCTACCGGTAGCAAATGCATTAGGAGTAGGGTTGTTGATTAAATAAACTCTTGGCTTAGGAATTCCAGCTTCCTTAGCCAAATCTTCAACAATTTCATGCAATTTTGGATTTTTACCTTTGGCTATTTCTTTTGCTCCGTAAATGGCTAAAACTATTCTATCCGAATACCAATAAGCTATGAAGTTGAGGATGAATGCAAGAATTAGGAAGAAAGTCATTCCCTCGATTCCAGCGAATAAATAACCTATTGCCAACAAGATACCTGTCAGCAAGCCGAATAGCATTGCTGTCCTTAGCATTTACCTCACTACAAAATTAAGTAAAAGGATGCAGAATAAAAAGACTAGGGCTAATGTAACTAGAGTATAAAACATCGTTTTGCTCGTGGCCCCTACTATTGGAAAGGGTCCTATCATGAAGATAAAACCTCCTTCTGCTTTCCCTTTTTGCTTAAAAAAGCTTAGAATGCTTCCAACTATCACTAGAACAAAACCTATGAGAATTATTACAATTCCTATTGGAATTAGTTGCTCTCCTGCCATCTAAAAAATATTCTTTTAAAAGTTTTATTTAATTTTAAACCTTATAGTTTAAGTATGCGAGCTTACATAGTCACAAGCTTCATCGGCTGCTTCGCTCTGGACGAAAATAATAGAATAATTTCATTCAAACCCTTTCCTAAAGAAGTAGAAAAAATTGTCGAGAGGATCAAGAGTAAAAAGCTGATAAAAGAGGAAATCGAGCTAGTGGAAGAATTGAAGCAAAAGGGTTTCGACGAATTCGTTTTTTCTATCGAAAGAGAAGGTGTAAAATTTGAGAAAGAAACTAAGGCTGAAAAATTTGTTAAGAAAAGTTTGCCTGAATTGGCAATTAAATATAAGGCTGTTAAGAATTTAGCAGAATTCAACCAGCTTTTAACCAAGATTGGAATCGAGCTAACCAAAGAAAAGATTAAGAAGGCTATCGAAAGGGATAAGCTAGTAATTCAAACCGTCAATGCTATAGATGAGCTTAATAGGGTAATAAACATCTTCGTCGAAAGGTTAAGGGAATGGTATTCTTTGCATTTTCCTGAAATGGATAGGATGATAAAAAATCATGAAAGATTTGCGAAGCTAGTCAGCCAATTTGGTTCGAGAGAGAAGATCGATGTCAGAGAGCTTAAACAGTTTGCTGAAAAAAGCATGGGAGCTGATTTTAAAGCCGAGGATATAAGAATTATTCAATCTTTTGCTTCTCAAATCGTTAGCTTGTATAAGCTTAGGGATAGCTTAGAAAAATATTTGGAGAAGATTTTGAAAGAGGTTGCTCCAAATTTTAGCGAGCTAGCAGGAACTATCCTGGCAGCAAAGTTAATAGCAAAGGCTGGTGGTTTAGGGAAATTGGCAAGGATGGCCTCGAGCACTATTCAGTTATTAGGAGCGGAAAAAGCTTTGTTTAGGTATTTGCATGGTCGTGGAAAGGTTCCTAAGCATGGGCTTATCTACATCCATCCTTTAATCCAAAAAGCTCCTAAAAAACATAGAGGGAAGGTTGCCAGAGCCTTAGCTTCTAAGCTCTCGATGGCGGCAAAAATTGACTTTTACTCGAAGGAAGATAAGAGCAAAGAACTGAAGAGAGAATTGGAGGAGAGAATAAAAGAGATTCTTAAATCTTAAGCTATAAGCTTCGATGAATTGAATATTTCTTGAAGAAAATTAAAAATAAAATTCCATAACTTCTTATTTACCGGAAATGAACTCTCCCGAAAATTCTTTATATTATTTGAACCTATTTTAACTTAGATTTGTATGGGAGGTAGAAACAAATACATTACAATTGACTTATTGAAATATGTGCCGACGAATAGCTATGTTGAACTAGAACCTAGTTTCAGGATCGAACTATTTTCTAAAGCCATAAAAAATGATGGAGGTAGAAATAAGTTAGCAAAACTTATAGGAAGTTGTTCAAGTAGCATTTGGGAATGGAAAGTTGGAAGAAAAAGACCCCCATTAGGCAGTGTATTCAAATGTAGTAAAATAGCAGGAATTTCTAGAGAAGAATTGAGTAGTAACATTCAGGTTCTCTCATCTTTTTTTAAAATGGGTAATATTTCTGTCCATAAATGGAAATTAGTTTTAAACGAAGAATTTGCAGAATGGGTAGGATTAATAGAAGGTGACGGTTCAATAACTGGTAAGTATGTAAGTTGTGGCAATACATTTTTTGGACTAATATTTTTCTTCATAACAGGCTTACAAAAATTTTTCGGGATAAAGAAAAATCAAATCGTAATAACTATTTGGATATCTCCTCAAGATAAGGTCAAAAACATCAGACTTGCTAAATTGGTTAAGCGTCTTTTAATGCTAAAGGGTTTCTCTAGGGTTTCTTTAAGAAAAAGAAAAGTTTCTGAGAAGAGAAAAGCAAAACGACTTTTACTAGAAGCAAGGGTAAATGTAAAGATTCTCTCTTCATTGTTTAAAAATTTTATGTCTGACCTAAAAGTTTTTCTTAAAAACTCTCCAGCCACAGTGAAAGCTTCTTATGTAGCAGGATTTGCCTCTGCGGAAGGGTCGATAACAAAAGATAAAAATAGTAGGAGGTTTACAATATCTCAAAGAAGTTTAGATAAGTTGCTTTTCATCAGAGAGTTGCTTTTGGATTTAGGATTTCAAGGTATATCAGATCCTGAACCAAACGGAAAGGTTTTTAGAATTTCTATGAGTAGAAGAAGAGAACTAGAAAGGTATTTAAAAGAAATAGGTTTTGGGCACCATGAATTACGAAATCAAAAAATGAGAGAAATTTTAAGTTCTTATTCTCAAGCTGAACATAAACCAATACGCGAGAGATTCAACGAAGTTTTAAATCTCCTTTCGATTCATGGAAATTTAACTGGATTCTTAGTAGCCAAAAAGTTAAAAATAAAGTATAAATATGCTAACCGACTCCTAAATAAGATGATAAATTTAGGACTCATCAAAGTGGATAAGTCTTCTAGACCATTCATATATTTTCGGGTGGAGTAGATGAGGCTTCATGAAACCAAATTTGAAGGTATTTACAAAGTGGATGGAAAAATAGCTACTCTCAACACAGTTCCAGGCTTTAGGCCCTTTAGCGAGGAGATAATAAACATAAATAAGAGGGAGTATAGAATTTGGGATCCATTCACCTCTAAGCCTGCAGCCGCAATCAAAAAAGGTTTGAAAATATTTCCGCTTAAAAAAGGAATGAGAATACTTTATCTTGGTATAGCAGCTGGTAAGACTGCAACTTATTTCAGCAACATAATAGGTAATGAAGGAATCATTTACGGTGTAGAAATATCTGAGCGTGTGTTAAGAGACGCTCTTTCTGTTGCTGAAAGATATGGAAATATTGTTTGTATTCTAGCTGATGCAAGAAAGCCAGAAGAATACGAAAATTTGATCCTTGGAAAAGTCGATTTGGTTTATGAAGATATCGCAGATCCTGATCAGATAAAGATTTTAGTTTGGAATTGTGAGAAATTTTTGAAATCTAATGGGTATGCGATGATAGCGATAAAAAGCCAATCGATAGATGTTACAAAAAAGCCTAGCGAAGTTTATGCTGAATGTTTAAAAGAATTGGAAAAGCATTTTGAAATCTTGGACAAGGTTAAGCTAGACCCGTATGAGAAAGCTCACTTGTTTGTCGTTTTAAGAAAAAAATAAAAAAAGGGAAAAAATCCCTAAAAATCTATTGGCTTGATAAAACCGAATATCCTTTTCTCGCCAACCCAATTCATTCTATACTTCAATCTATTCCTATCCTTAAACAAGCTGATATTTATCTCTCCAATCTTCTGCATGTCCCTCAACCCTAAAGTATGAATCCGTTCTGAATTCATGCAAATTTTTCTGGACGCCAAATTTTAGGCTATTTTCTGGTATGCTAAGCCAGCAATCCCTACAAAAAATCCTTCTATTCCCAAAACCATCTATAAACCTTAATATTCTCGGTGAATTACACCTTATGCATCTCATCCTTCTCGCCTTTTAAAAATTAGGTATATAAGAATACTTGGTTTTCGAGGGAGTTCATTTCCGGTAAAAATTAGAAATAAAGCAAAAATATTGAGATTTCGGTTCAAAAAAGAAAAATTTGCTTTTTACTTAGAAAATTTCTCGATTTCTTCCTTTGCAACCTTTTCAGCAATTTTTTTCAAACTTTCTTCGTCAAAGATAACCAATTGCAAAGGTTCTTCCTTCCTTCGCATCTGAAACTCAATCATCGAAAGGAAAGAATCGCAATAGTGTAGAATAACGGCTTCGATTGTTCTAGGAGGGGTCGGCCCTGTTTCTCCAAAGTGCGAGGCTATGATATGAATGACCTCTTCTGGAAAGCCACGATGATAGAATTCAGCCACAGCGAGCATCGTATGATCTAACAAAACTCCTGTTGGCTCCAATCCTTTTTCTCCCTTCTTCCACTCAAAGATTTTCATCGAATCGTGCAACAAGCTGGCAGCTGTCAAATAATCTTTGTTAACTTTTATTCCATAGTTTTTTTCAAGAACTTCTGCAGTTTTCAAGCAGAGTTCAGTAACAGCTATAGTATGATTTAAAACATCTCTTTCCACGCTTATAGAACCTGAAGGAGAAGAAACAGTAAAAATTGAGCCGGCTTCCTCTATTTTCATCCTTGGGTATTTTTTAAAATCTTTGTGAGAAAGCTTTGGATCTTTTAGGAAATCAACTACTTTTTTCCTCAATTCTTCGTCCTTAATCCTCTCCGCAAGTTTTATCAATTTTTCCATTCTTTAACCTTCTGAAATTTCTCTGAAGCTCGCCTAACCGAACAAGGCAGACAATCCAGCTGCAGCTTCTTCGGCTTTCTTCTCTTCTTTTTCTTCCTTCTTCTCTTCCTCTTTTTTCTCCTCAGCTGGAGCTGCTACTTGAACCGCGGAAGCTTCTTTTATTAAATCTTCTATATTTTTCCCTTCTAAGCTAGCTACCAATGCCTTAAGCTTTCCCTCGTCTGGCTGGATTCCTGCAGCTTGTAAAATTTTTGTCAGATTTTCTAGAGTTATCGGTTGCTTACTTTCATGCAATAACAATGCAGCATATATTTCTTGCATTTTTATTACACCTCTTTAATTTCATTAGCAGGGGTAAATTTAAATATTTTTAAGTTTTGTAAGAAAATTGTGTCTCAAGCAGTTAGGTACACATTAGAAATTCTGAATAAAATTTTCGATAAAGTGGATAAAAAGCTTTTGAAGGATTACCGTTTCTATAGAAGCATTAATGGTTTTATTCATCTCTCTAACATTACCCAAGGTGATTATAGGATTAGTGGTATAAATAAAGAAGGTCATTTGTTCGTTGAATTTAAAGGTTTGCGCCCTGAAAAACTTCAAGAGAATGATATAAGAATTTGGACTTCCAAACCAAACATGAAAGAGTATGCAAGAAAAATGAAAGAAGTTCTAGAGTACGCACTTGGTAAAGATTATACAGTAGAAATAGAAGATTTTGGAGGGGAATTACTAAAAAAAGCTTCGGATGAATTAAATTCAAAAAATCCTGAAGAAGTTCTTCTTACTAAAAGACTCATTCAAAATGTTCCACCCATATTTAAAATCTATTCAAAAAATGGAAAGTTGCTTGGAAAATTATTCGATAATTATTTTACTCTCGTTTCTACGGAACCAGAAGCTCTTTGGGTGATGGAAAGGATAGGTGCTAAGGTATTCGAATGTAAAAAAGGAAAGCTTAGGATAGATACTACCAAAATTGGAGCGAAAAATCTAGAAGAATGGTTCAAAGAATTAATGAATTGGAAAATGTCTAAAGCTTAGGTTTTTTTAATTAAGTTTTGTAAGTTTTTTGCTATGTTAAACGCTTTACCTATCAAGAATTTAATGTTTTCCTTAGTTGGGTAGCAAATACCAATGGACAAACTCAAAGCTCTGCTGAACGCTTCCTTAATCTTTTCAGGATAGATGTTCACGAGCTCTAAAGTTTCCTTCGGATAGATTTTTCCATCCGAATAGATCGCAACCACCTTCAAGCTAATCTCAATTGGTTCGATTCCAAGCTTTCTTAAAATATTTGCCAAAACTTCAGAAATTTTTTCTCCTTTTTTGGCTGCTACCACATTCTTTTTAATAGCAATCCTTCCTTGTTCTACTCCAGCCGGTATCCCAGCTTTTGAGAACTCGCTTATTACAGGACCGGGCATTAAATTAGTAGGACCAGCTTTAATCAGAATGTCTCTAGGTGCTATGTCACCAGCTTTTGCAGGGGCTTTAGACTTTATCTGGCTAATCTTTTTGTAAAACTTGAAAGCATCCAAGTTTGTTAGGACTATTGCTGGTTGCTGAGGCATATGCTTTTCCAATTCTTTCAAATTTTCTCTGTTTGCTTTTTCTATCGCAAGCTTTAGTAAAGATTTTTTAACGACCTTAATCAAAGCCTCTCCTCTTACTTCTTTCCTTATTTCTTGCAGTTGTTTTGCGGGCATTTTAAACATATCGACTAGACCAATGACTCTATAGCTTTCTAGCATTTGCTTCAATTCCTCGACTGCTCTTATTTTTTCTTCTCTTACCATTCCTACACCTCTAATTTAATTGGTTTACTCATGGTTAGCTTAAGCAAGACGCTTGCTATATTCCCTTTTCCTTTGGGTAATTTGTTTTCTAAAAATTCTAGGACAGCTTTTATATTTTCAGCAACTTTTTCGTCTTCCATCTCTTCATTCCCAACCGCGCATTGAATTACGGGAGATTCTTTTAGTCTAATCCTTATACTTTTCTTGTAACTTTCGATCAGCTTTTTTGCATCGCTAGTAATTACCTTTGGCATTTTTCCTCTCGGTCCTAAAAATTGACCCAAATTTTTTCCTATGGTCGGCATTAGCTTTGGCTCGGCCAGGAAGAAATCAGTTTTTCTTATCAGCTTTTTAGCTTCTCTCTTATTCTTCGCAAGAACTTCTATGTCAGAGCTATTCAAAACGGGGCAACCCACTTCTTCCTCTTTTATCGCATCGGCAAAGATTACGATTTTTGCTTCTTTTCCTTTTCCATGGGGTAGAATTAAATCTTCGGTAAACCTGTTTTCAGGCTTTTTCAGATCAATATCCTTTAGGTTAACGATTAGGTCAAAAGTTTGGACAAAATTTCTTCGCTTCGATTTCTCTCTCAATTCTTTAATTGCAGCCAATATTTTCTCGGTCATGCAGACCTCCTGCCGAAGCAGTTAAATTTAAATTAAAGGTTTAAGCTTTATAAGCATTTACTTTTTGTACTTTCTCTTAAAACCTTTTTTATAAACTCTTCTATACTTTTTCTTCTTTCCCTTCTCCTCCGGCTCAATCTCATCCAAATCGATTTCCATGTTTAAAATTATTCTTAAAAAGTTTAAATAAAATCAAAGGTTAACTTAAAGTGATGGGAATGAAAGTTTACATGGATTATGCAGCCACCACACCCGTAGACCCAAGAGTCTTAAAAGTTATGCGGCCTTATTTCTCTAAAAAGTTTGGAAACACGATGAGCTTGCACTCTTTCGGAAGGGAGGCAAAAAAAGCTTTAGAAGATTCAAGGGAAAAAATCGCTAAAGTCATAAACGCAAACCCTAGCGAGATAATTTTTACTAGCGGCGCAACTGAGAGCAACAATCTGGCTTTGAAAGGAGTAGCATTTGCGAACAAAAAGAAGGGGAAGCATCTGATAGTTTCTTCTATAGAACATCATTGCGTCTTGGATTCTGCTAGATGGCTAGAAAAGCAAGGTTTTGAGATAACTTACTTGAAAGTCGATAAGCATGGCTTAGTCAATTTGGCCGAGCTTGAGGATTCGATAAGGGAAGATACAATTCTGGTTTCGGTCATGCACGCAAACAATGAGATTGGGACTATTGAACCGATAAAGGAAGTAGGAAAGATCTGCAGAGAAAAAGGAGTTTATTTTCATACGGATGTAGCCCAAAGTTTTGGAAAAATTCCAATAGATGTTAAAAAGATGAACATTGATTTGCTGACAGCAAGCTCTCACAAAATCTATGGCCCTAAGGGAGTAGGTTTCTTATTTATTAGAGAAGGCGTGGAAATCGAGCCTTTGCTGCATGGCGGGGGGCATGAATTTGGCTTGCGTTCTTCTACAGTTAATGTTGCTGGAATCGTTGGCTTTGCTGAGGCAGCCGAGATTGCAAGAAAGGAGATGAAGAGGGAAGCTGAAAGATTAACTAAGCTAAGAAGAAAGTTAGAAAGAGGGGTTTTGAAAATTAAAAATTCTCATTTGAATGGGCATCCTATAAAAAGATTACCAAACATTTCCAACTTTTGGTTCGATTTCATAGAGGGTGAAGCTTTGGTAATGTACTTAGACCAAAAGGGAATAGCAGCTTCGACTGGCTCAGCCTGCTCTTCGGAAAGCTTGGAGCCAAGTCATGTTTTGCTTGCTATCGGTTTAAAGCCTCATCAAGCCCAAGGAAGCTTAAGGTTAAGCATAGGAAGGTTTACAACCAAAAAAGAAGTCGATTGGGTTTTAAAAGTTTTACCTGAAGTTGTTGAAAGGTTGAGAAAAATTTCCCCGTTCAAAGGAAAGTGGAGCTAATGAGGAAAGAATTTCTTCCCTATTCAAAAGAAATCATAAGACATTTCAAGCATCCCAAGGGTTTGGGTAGGATTAAAAATCCTAGCGCAATAGGAAAGGCTGGGAACATTATTTGCGGAGATGTTCTCTGGTGCTATATAAAGGTCGGGAAAAACAAGAGAGGGGAGGAAATAATTAAAGATGTAAGGATGGAAGTTTTTGGATGCATAGTTGCCATAGGAATTTCCTCCTTACTAACCAGAATGGTGAAAGGGAAAACTATAGAAGAAATTTTAGAACTTACAAAGGATGATATCCTAAAGAAAACAGGACCATTACCTCCGATTAAAGTTCATTGTTCAATTTTAGCTTTGGATGCTCTGCACGAGGCAATCTACAACTATTTGGTTAAAAAGAAAAGGAAAATTCCTGAAAAGCTGAGAAAAGTTCATGAGAGAGTTGTCAATACCTTGAAGGAAATAGAGAAGAGGCATGAGGAGTTTTTAAAGTTAGAAGAGAAGTTGAGATGATTTCATTTGTTATATGTATAACACAAAAAGCCAAATAAAAATAGAAAAAGATGTTATACGTATAACATCTAGCTTTACTTTATTCATTTTTAAATTTGAAAAACAAATTTTCCTGTTATACGTATAACACTACAGACTAGCTCTTTGCTTTTTCTATCCCCAATTCAAAAGCCCTTAAATTGCTTTCCAAGTATTTTTCTTTAACAACCTCTCTTATCCCTTCCTCCAAGTTCTTCTTTTCGATTGGAATTAAACCAAGACCAAAAGCATAGCCTAGCATGAAAACGTTTGCAAAAACTCCTTTTCCAAGCTCCTTCTTTGCGATTTCGGTAGCATTAATTGGAATAACTTGCGAAGCAAATTCTTTCAAAACATTTTCAATCTTTTCCAAGCTCGGATAACTTTCTTTCAAAATAGAAACGGAAAGAGGAACTATTGGAAAAGTGTTGAAAATAATTACTGTCCCGTTTTCTCTTGACCCATAGTAGCAAGCTCTTAAGGCTTCCAAAGGTTCTAGAGCGATTATTAGGTTTGCTTCGCTCTCCCTAACTATCGGGGAATAAATTTTCTTTCCGAATCTTATGTGGCAAGAAACCGAGCCACCCCTTTGAGCTAGGCCATGCAACTCAGAAGTTTTAACGTCATACCCTTGCTTTAAGGCTGCTTCGGCCATTATAAAGGTTAGAGTTAGAATTCCTTGGCCCCCTGTTCCAATCGCTACGATATTGAATTCTTTTGGCTTTTTCATTCTTTCACCCTTATGGCCTTTGCAGGACAAATTTGGAAGCAAACAGCGCAGCCAGTACAAATTTCAGGATTAATTTTATACTCTCCGTTTTCTTCATAAATTGCTGGGCAAGCAAATTCTTTCAAGCATAAGCCGCATTTAGTGCATTTGCTTTGATCGATTTCAAACTTAGGAATCTTTAGTCCAGCCTTTCGCTTTCTTCTCGTAGCTACTAGTTGGCATTCTCTTTTTGCAACTATTACCGAAACCTTATCCTTAGCCAAAAATTCTTTTACCGTAGTAACCATTTCGTTTACATTGAACGGGTCGACAACCTTTACCCATTCGACTCCACAAGCTCTTACTATATCTTCTATCGCTACTTGCTTAGTTTCTTCTTTTAAGCCAGTAATTCCTGTTCCTGGATGGGGTTGATGGCCTGTCATAGCAGTATACCTATTATCTAGGATTATAACCAAAGGATTCGAGCGGTTAAAAACCATGTTTATCAAGGCAGGTATTCCTGCATGGAAGAAAGTCGAATCTCCAATAAAAGCAATCGTTTTTTGTTCAGTAGCTTTATTTATCCCATGGATTACTCCTTCGCTTGCTCCCATTGAAATTAAAAAATCTTCTATTTCCAAAGGTGGAAAAATTCCTAGCATATAGCAGCCAATATCCCCGCCATAAACTGGTTCAATTCCCATTTCCTTGACAGCTTTTTTGACAGCGTAGAAAGTTGCCCTATGAGGACAACCAGGACACATTATCGGGAATCTTGAAGCAATTTTAATTTTTTCATATTTTCGCTTGTAAGCTTCTAGGCTTGTATGGTCTATTTTCAACCTTATTCCAGTAATTCTTGTAATCGCAGAAATTACTATTTCTTCATTAAATTCTCCAGCTTTCGGCAAAACATCTTTTCCATAAACTTTAAGCTTTGGATTAACGTCTTTTGCCATAGCCTTAACTTTTTCTTCCAGTATGGGATCAAGCTCCTCAACTACGAGCAATCGCTTAAACCTTTTGAGGAAACTTTTGATTTTTTCTTCGGGCAATGGATTGGTTAGCCCGAGCTTTAATACAGGAAACTTAACTTTTAAATCGTCCATGGCTTCCATCACATAGTTGAAAGAAGCGCTAGCAGTAATTATTCCAAGCTTACTTTTTGCGTTTGAGTTAACAACCCTATTTATCTTCGTTTTTTCAGAGAATTTCCTAATCCTTTCCATCTTTTCCAGAAGCTTTTCATGCATTCTCAAAATGTTTGGCCTAAGGTTAAAGAATCTTTCTTTGTCGCGCTTAAAAAATCCTTTTTTCTTCCTTTCAACCATTTTCCCCAATTTAACTATTCCTCTTGCATGGCTAACCCTTGTGGTCAGCCTAACCAAAACGGGAATTTCAAATTTTTCCGAAATTTTAAAAGCAAGCTTCGTAAAATCCTTGCATTCTTGAGGATCGCTTGGCTCTAGCATGGGAACATGAGCCAAAAAAGAATAATGTCTAGAATCCTGCTCGCTCTGAGCAGAACTCCAGCAGCTTGGGTCGTCTGCAACTACGACAACCAAACCTTTTACCCCAAGATAAGCTAAAGGCATGAAGCTATCCGAGGCTACGTTTAAGCCAAAGTGCTTAAAAGCTACCAGAGCTTTAAGCCCGGCCAAAGCAGCTCCTCCCCCACCTTCCAGGGCAACTTTTTCATTGGTCGAATATTCAAAATAAATTCCTAATTGCTTCGCAATTTTGGAAAAGGTATCTCCAATCTCGCTTGCAGGAGTTCCGGGAAAGGTTGAGGCAAAGCTTACTCCAGCTTCCAAAGCTCCTCTTACTATCGCTTCATTTCCGAGTAAGATTACTTTTTTTCCTTCTCGTTCTAGAACTTTCATCTAAAATTTATTTTGTTAGGCAGAATAAAAATTATTCTTTGAGCAAGCTATCCCATTTTCCTTCATCGACTTCCTTAATTACCTCTTTAGCTTTTTTTCCTTCTACGGTAATTGGCATGCTCACTGCAGTCCCTAAAACCATTTTGACCGCGCTTTTCAAATCTTTTGCAAGCAATTCTTCCATTTTAATCTTCGCTATCTTTACAACTTGTTCCATCTTTAAATCTCCTAGAGAAGTTATTCCTTTAGCTTTATCTTCCTCGCTAAGCTTTGCCTTTTCTATCCCCAACTCTTTTTTTATCAAGCTTGAAACAGGAGGGATTCCAACTTCAATCTCATATGCTTTGGTTTCCTTATCGATTATTATTTTTACAGGAACTTGCATTCCTTCATATTCTTTTGTTTTTTCATTTATCTTTTGAATAACTTCATTAACCTTTAGCTTATACATAGCTAACTTAGGAACGATGGCAGGGCCTGCAGAAGCTTTCCCTCCTTCTACTAAAATTTCAATTACATCCTTTTCCATACTACTTCACTTTTTCAACTAATTTTACGAACTCGGCAGAAACAGTTACTGGAATAGGAACAGCAACTTCTAAAAGCTCAATAACAACCTCTCTTTTTATTTTATCATATCTTACAACCTTTCCTCTCTCTCCCTTAAATGGACCTCCTATTATTTCAACTACATCTCCTTTGTTAAGCTCAATTTCAGCTTTCCTAGGTTCTAGAAATCTTTGAATGTCTTTAATTTCTATTGGCTTTCTAATCATCCCCCTGACATGAGGGATTGCTTTAATAGCTAATTCTATATCTTTCAAATCACCTTCAACAAAAATGTAACCTTTAATTTCTTCTGGATGAACCAAGGCTTGGATATTCAAGTTTTCTGTTTTCGCTTTTGCTGCTATAGCATCTAAAACAACTTCTTCCCTTCCAACTACAGTTTTAACTGTGTATATCATTCAACCACCTATCAAGCTTATAAGCTCCCCAATATTTGCAATCAAATAAATTAAAAAACCGAGAAAACCAATTAAGAGCAAACCAATCGCACAAATCCTTGAGGTTAGTGAAAATTCTTCGAAATCAGGCTTTTTCGTCATAGCAATTACTCTCTTACAATTCTCTAGTTTTTCCTTCAAATTCAAGAAAACCTACCTTACAACTTCTACTCCAAGTATTTTTTCCATCTCTTTTCTATCTATTTTAGTAAATGGTTTTTCAAAAATCTCTTCTATTCCTTCAAACTTAACTCCAGTCACTATTAATAATGCTCTCAAAGTATCTTCAAGGCTTTTCTCTATTTGTGCACCCCAGATTATTTTTGCCTCAGGAGAAAGCTTAGTTGAAACAGCCTCAACTATTTGTTGAGCTTCTCTTATGGTAATATCAGGTCCTCCCAGAACGTTTATCAAAGCCCCTTTTGCACCTTCTATATCTACGGTAAGCAACGGATTGTTCAAAGCTTTTTCCACAGCCTCTATTGCTCTATTGTCTGTATTGCTTTCACCCATTCCTATCATTGCTAACCCACCATCTTGCATCACAGCCCTCACGTCTGCGAAATCTAGATTTACTAAACCAGGCTTTGTAACTAGCTCGGTTATTCCTTTCACAGCATTCACTAGAATTTCGTCGCATATCTTAAAAGCTGTTAGGAGTGAAACATCCGGAACTATTTCCAATAGCCTATCGTTCGGTATAACTATAAGAGTATCAACTATATCCTTCAAATTCTTTAATCCTTTCCTAGCATTTTCCATCCTTTGCTTTCCTTCCATCCTAAAAGGCAGGGTTACTATCGCTACAGTTAAAGTGCCAAGTTTTTTCGAAATATCAGCTATTACTGGCAAGCTTCCTGTTCCTGTACCTCCTCCCAAGCCGCAAGTTAAGAAAATCATGTCAGCTCCTTGCAAAACTTTTTTGAGTTCATCTTTACTTTCCTTCGCAGCTTCCATTCCGATTTTTGGATCAGCACCAGCTCCTAAACCGCCTGTCAATTCTTTTCCTATCAAAACTTTTTTATCAGCTTCTGTGAAAAGTAAATCTTGAGCATCCGTGTTTACTGCTATGGTTTCTGCTCCGAAAATTCCAACTTCCATTAAGCGGGTAACAGTATTATTACCAGCGCCTCCTGCTCCAACAACCTTTATTTGAGTTTTTCTCTTTTCCAAAATTTCCTCTATTTCTCTATCCTCTCTCTTTCGTTTCTTTCTCTCCTTTTTAGCCATCAAATGTTTTACACCCATGCAATTCCCTTTAAATTAAATAAAAAAATTAAAAATAAATGCTTAAGCCTCTTTCTCAAACTCGTCTACGAATTTAACCTTCTTTATACCTTCTATCCACTCAAAGATAGTTCTTGAGATTATATCCTTTGCTCTCATAGGCAATTCAGGCTTGCTTTTGAAAGAGATTTCAACCTCCTCATTTTTAATGTTTACGTTAACTTCTTTCTCATCCATACCAGTAAAATAACAAACTATTGCCTTAACTTTATCTTCCTTTTCCTCAATTTTTTTAACGATTTCTATTTCATACTCTAAAGTTTTCCCTGCTAGAGGATGGTTAAAATCAACTTTTACTCTTCCACCTGAAACGCTTAGTATCCTTCCTCTCAATCCGCTTACAGTCACCAGATAGCCAGGAATGGGTTCGATGTTTCTCTCCTTAAAAATAGATTCTGGAATTATTTTTACCAACTCTTCCTTCCTTTCCCCAAAAGCATCGTTAGGCTTAATTTCAACCTTTTTCTTTTCACCAACTTTCATCCCTTCCAAAGCTTTGTTCAAACCTCTAATCAAAAGGTTTGAGCCAACTATTACTGGAATTGGTCTATACCTAAACTTTGGGTCATAAATTCCCTCTTTTTTCGCTATTTCTTCCTTCGTCAAGTCAAAGATTTCTCCAGTTTCCTTTATCCTTCCAACATAATCTATGTAAACAAAATCTCCTTTTTGCATACCATTCAATTGGGAAAGGAAATATTTAAATGATTTGCGGGGGCTGGGATTTGAACCCAGGAAGGCACTAAGCCACTGGCTCCTGAAGCCAGCGCCATCGACCAGGCTAGGCGACCCCCGCTAAAAAACCTTGAAATCTATGCAAACTTTCCATCTTTTTGGTGCATAGGGTAAAACTTTTCTTTTTTCTAAAATCTCATATCTTTTCTTAAATTTTTTAGCGTTTTTCTCTATGGCTTTAATTCCGTTTTCAAACAAATTATCCTCCTTACCCCAGCTGTAAAAGTGAATTATTCCATTTCTTTTAACGCATTTTAGGGCTAAATCCAAAAAAGTTTCTGAGCCTAAGGGCAAGGGCATTACTATCCTATCGAATTTTTCTTTTAGCTTTGGGCAAACTTCCCTTACGTCACCATTTATCAAAACAACCTTATGGCTTAACCCATTTACTCTAACGTTATGCTTTGCATAAAGATGGGCCGCTTCGTTTATCTCGATTCCATAAACTTTTCCAACATTTGCTTTTTTTGCTATGGCTATGCAGTAAGGCGCAATTCCACAGAACATAACTAAAACTTTTTCACCATCTTTAACCTTGCTTGCTATCCTTTGTCTTTCTGTTGCTTCCCTCGGAGAAAAATAAACTTTTCTTGGGTCAAGTTTTAAAACATAACCATACTCTTTATGGATAACTTCTGTATTTTCATCACCTGCTATTAGCTTATACTCTCTTAACCTTTCTATACCTTTCCTTCCAGAAACTTTCTTCAGGACAGACTTTACATTCTTATGCAACTTCATTATTCCCTCTGCTATTATTTTTTCCTTGCTCTTTAGCTGGTCAGGAATCTCGATTATAGCTACTGCTTTTTCCCTAGAACCAATTATATCAAAGCTTCTTGGCACAAGCTTCAATTCTTCCTCGCTAAGCTTATTTTTCAAAATATCTCTCAAGCTCATATTTATCTTCTCCTAAATTTAATTGAGAAAATGGATTTAAGAGAATTAATCGAAGCAGCAAAAAATTCGAGGAAAGAAGAAATTCTTGGAAGAATAGAGAATGTTTTAAAAATTTTAAAAAAGGAGAAGAAGGATGATTTGGTTATAATTCAACCAAAAAATTCTTTGATAGTTGTTGGTGATTTGCACGGAGATTTAAAAAGTTTAACTTTCATTCTTGAACATAGCAATTTTTTAGAAACTAAAGACAAAATAATCTTTCTTGGGGATTATGGAGATAGAGGAGAATACTCAGCTGAAGTTTATTATCTACTTTTAACTCTAAAGGAAAATTTTCCAGGAAGAGTTTTTTTGTTGCGCGGAAATCATGAATTTCCTAAGGGCTTAGAAGTTTATCCTCATGATTTGCCTTTTTGGCTTGCTAAAAAATACAAGAGCGAGGAAGTTTATGAAAGGATAAAAGAATTCTGGAGTTATTTGTATACTTCGGCTTTGGTTGAAGAAAAATATTTGTTTGTTCATGGTGGCATTCCAGTTAATTTAGATTCTATTGAAGAACTAAAAAATGCTAGCAAGTTTCATCCTGAAAAAAGTTTTTTAGAAGAAATTCTATGGAATGATCCTGATGAAATTGAAAATTTTTTCCCTTCTCCAAGAGGAGCAGGAAAGATTTTCGGAAAAAATATAACTGAAAGGGTTTTGAGAATAGTTAGAGCAAAAACTTTGATAAGAAGCCATGAACCAGTCGGGATAAAAGTTAATCACTCTGGTCTAGTTTTAACAATTTCTTCAACCAAAGTTTATGGAACCTATGCAGCTTACTTAAAAATTAATTTAGAGGAAGAAGTGAAGAATGCCTTTGAGCTAGCTGAAATTGCTTTTAGATTTTAAAAAGTTGAAGCGATGAATTTAAACTCAAAAGGGTTTTCTGGGAAAATTATATGGTTAATGTAGTAATGGATAAAGCAAATTGAAAAAAGGATTAAGCCAAGAAAACAAATCAGAATTCCAGCAAGTTTAACGTTCTTGCTTTCTCCAAAATTCCAGAAGGAAAATCCAAGTAAGCTTAGTCCGTAATAAAAGGGAGGTTCGAATCCTAGCAACAAAGCTGTGAGTAGCATTATCGGCAAGGCAGCAAGGATTATTCCAATATCACTCATAAATTATTTTTAGGTTACTTAATTATTAGTGGTTTTATGCTTTACTTCATAAGCTTGGGTTTACATGACGAAAAGGATATGTCCTTAAAAGCTTTGGAAATGGCTAGAGCTTGTGATTTACTCTTTGCTGAATTTTATACAACAAAGCTTGAAACTACGAGAGAAAAACTCGAGCAATTGATAGGTAAGCCGATCAAAATTTTATCAAGGAAAGATTTGGAAGAAAACTATCAAACTATTTTAGAAAAAGCAAAGAATAAAAAAGTTGGTTTGCTGGTTGGAGGAGATGTTTTTGTTGCAACCACGCACGCAGTTTTAAGGTTAGAAGCTATGAAGCAAGGAATAGAAACTCGAGTAGTCCATGGTTCTTCGATAATTTCTGCCATAGGCGAAACTGGCTTGCACATTTACAAATTCGGAGCTTCTGTCACAATTCCTTTCCTTGAAAAAACTAAAGGTAAACTTCCTGAATCTGTTTATGAGGTTATAAAGCTCAACAAGGCTAGGGGTTTGCATACCCTTTGCTTGCTCGATATAGTTGCTGAAGCCAATAAGCTGATGAAAATAAACGAAGGTCTAAGGATTTTGCTAGAGCTTGAAGCTAAGAGAAAAGAAGGAGTGGTAAGCTTGGAAGATGAGATTGTGGTTTTTGCAAGAGCAGGAAGCGAAAAACCTTTGCTAGCTTTCGGAAAGGTTAAAGATATTCTGGAAAGAAATTTTGAGGATGCACCAGCTGTGATAATAATTCCTGGTTTGCTTCATTTTACTGAAAAAGAATTTTTGGAAAATTTTAGGATTAGTATTTAAAATTTCTCTCCTTAACAAAAAGCTTAAATCTTTAAACTTCTTTTTAAGATGATATGGCAGAAAAAAATGGAAGGGTAAGCAAACCTGTAAAAAAAGGAATCAGGAGCATACTTAAGGGTCTAGTAATTCTAGGAAGCTTAGCAGGAGGATTTGGACTACTTGGTTTATACCTAGTAGGAGCGTGGAATGCTATACATGCATTGTACTATGGTATCAAGAAAAATGGGAAGAAGTTTCTAGGATATTCTGCTGGAACGCTCTTATCTCTCTTAGGCTATGTCAGCCCAGGAATCGGAGAAGCAGTAGCTGTTGGGTATGGTGTTGGTCTGGAAGCAACAGGAGTTTATAGAGTATGGAAAAATAAGGAGTTGTTCTATGATAATCCAGGGAATGAGCTAGTAGAGAGAAGCATAAATTATCCGAAATTCTTGGGCTACAGAAACCTTAATCTCTTATAGAAACCTTTTTAAATTTTTCTATTCTTTTAAGTAATATGGATTTAAACTTTCAGGAAATTTCAGAAGTTGGAGGTATAAACTACATTAGAGATTTTTATGCCTCTGATTTTAAAGTAAGGGAAATTATTACTTCAGGCGATCTTCCTTACCTGGAGTTTCTCTTGAATCAATATGAAGGAGATTTGAATAAAGTTAGGTCTAAGATTTATAAAAGATATAACGAAATAGGCAAACTTGAAGATGCTAAGAATGTTGAGAAAAAATTGAAAAAAGGTCTTGTTTATTCTGCAAGAATCTTACCTGAAATAAAGGAATATTTGAGGAAAAATCTTTCAAAAGTTGGTTTATTTTTAGAAAGCGATATTTCAGAGATAGAAATGCCAGAAATTTTACCTCTCTATTTACCTTCTTGGAGCAGGGAAATTAGCAAAAAAGGGAAAAATATATACGAATTCAAGGGAGCAGCAGCTGCTGCCACTCGATTATCACCTCTGATTAGATACAAAGCTGGAAAGAATTTTCTATTGCTTGGAAATTTACCAATAGCATATATGGAACAAGAAGATGTGGATGACATAGCTCTGCATGAGTTTATTCACTTCTACTTGCTTAAATTAGGAATTCCGGAAGAGTTTCAGCAAAAACTCGAGCCTCTTATAGATAAGAGTATAGTTGAGTTTTATGAGAGCAAAGGCATGAGAAGAAGAGCAGAAAAGATTAAGAGAAACTCGGCATACCTTAATCAGCCTTCATACATCGGTTAATGTTACTATTATATAGTGATGAATAGAAATCTTTAAATACTAGTGAGTGGTAACATTTATAAGTGATTAAAATGGCAGAAGAAAACCCTCTCATCGGTTTGATTGGCGAATTAGAAGAGGTAGCTAAAGAAAAAGGTGAGAAGGCTAAGAAAATAGAAGAAGAGGCAAAGAAAGCTTCAGAGATAGCATCTAGAGCAGGAAGAGCGGTTGGCCAAATAGTATCTCAAATGCTTAGAGCCTATCAAGGATCTCAACAAAGATTAATGGAAGGGTATAACTCAATAAACCCCTTAGTAGAGCTTGCAAACCTGCTTGCAGAATACGACAAGGAAAATGCTAAGCGGGTACTCGATTTGGCTTCTAGATACAAAAGTCAAATTGAAAAAGACTTTGGCTCATCTGCTGATACAGAATATGCATTAACAAGCTGGTGGCTAACAAGACAGTTGAATGAACTTCAACAAACAAGAAAAGCTGTAACTGATATGAGAAACACTTTCGATAATATCTACAAGCAAATTTCAGAGAAACTCTCTTCAAATAAGAAGAACTAAGCCTCGCCTTCATAAATGGGCTCAGGACGGTAACCAATAATCCTTTTTTTAGGTTTTTCTTTCTTTTCCTCTCTAGTAACAAACCAAATAACAAATATTACACCAAAGATTATTAGAATGGTTAGCAAATCTTCAGAGCTTATGCTAATTCTTGGCATGTAAGCAGGCTGTAAAGTAGGAAAGAAGCTTAAGCCTGAAGATGTTAAAAGAACAGCAATGGCTATTATCGCGCATATAGGAGCTAAAATCTTTAGGTATTTTCCTCTATTCTTTTCCCAATCCTCTGCTGGAATTAGCATGAAAGCTATGATCAGAAAACCAAGGATGGAAACTAGGATCATGAAAAGCTGGCCAAAGAATGCTGAAAGGAAAGCAGCCAGGTCAACCAAAGGAGTAAAGGCTAAAACAAAAAGAGAAGCTATTAAAGAAACGAAGGTATTTATTCTTTTTACGGTTTTATCCTTCGGGTCGCCAAAAATCCTCGATTTGGTTAGTAAAGCATAAAAAATTGCAAACATTAGAACGAATGGCAAATAGAAACTAAAAACACCAACTTCTTTCGCAATTTCAATTATTTCTTGAACTCCCATTTACTCTTACCTTTAACAAAATTTAAAAAGAAAAAATAAAAGCTTGCTATTTTTCTCTTGCAAGATACCAGATTACTATGAATATACCTATTACTATTGCTATTATTGCCCAATCTTCCCAAGTTAGAGGAATACCTGGCACTACAGGCGTAGGCATGGCCGGCGCTCCTATGGTTGGTAAAGCAATTCCTGGAGTTATTGGAACATAAGCGAAAAGAATTCCTATGCCTATTACTATTGAAATTAAAAGTACAAGTGCAATTAGTTTTTTACTATATTCTTTTTCTGTTTTGCCCACACCTAACAAAGGTAAAATCATGTAGAAGATTAGTATTATTCCTAGCATTGATATTGCTACTGTAAAACTGCCGCCAAGTATGTTTACCATCCATGCTGACATTGCATAGCCAAATGGTGTATAACCGACTACGAATGCAGCTATGATCAATGAAATTATTAGATCAACGTTTTTCTTATCGCCCCATAGCTTTGCTTTTCTTAGTATAGCATAGATTACTGAAAATGCTAGCAAGAATGGGAGAACAAAGGCGAACACTCCTAACTCTCTCGCTTTTGCTATCAAGTAAGCTATGGTTACCATTTCTTCACCTTAAATTAAATTTAGAATTTCATATTTATCTATTTATCTAGCAATCAGGAATGCTGTAACAATCATCGCAATTACTATCCCTAAGCTCATGATCCAATCCCATGAAATTTCTTGAATTCCAGCAGCAGAAGGGATGAAAATGTTTAACAGGCCAGAAGTAAAAATTAGGCTTCCTGCTATCAGAATTCCTGCAACCAAAACGACTGCCCAGAACCTTGAAGTTTTAAAAACATCTGTTAGATGCTTGGGCAAATCTGGAGGGGCGAACAAGCTTACTATTATTAGGCCAACTATCATAACCAAAGTTGCTAGCATTCCATGCAGGAAGAAGGCTGCTAGCTGCATTTCTATGTTAACCCCTAAAATTATCGGAGATGCCCAGACCATGAAAGCTGCTATCAAAGCTACCATTCCGTTTACCACAACATTTTCTTTTGGCTCACCAAATATTTTAGACTTCCTTAGCAGTCCATAAAAAATAGTTGCTGTTAGGATGAAAGGTAAGAAAAACTGGAAAAAACCTAGTTCATGCAATTTTTTGATGGTTAGCTCGAACGGATTCATTCTTCCCCACCCATTACTATGGCTCCTGCTATTATAATTATTACCATGAAAATAATTATTCCAGCTGCAAGTATAATTACATCAATAGGAGGAGCTGGAGCTCCTGGAGGAGCAGGCTTTCCTAGGCCATAGGTAAAAACTCCTGCCAGGCCTGAGGTTATGAAAAGAGCTATGCCTAGGACGATTAAAACTGCTAGAGTAGTCCTTCGAGTAAATCTTTCCAAGAGCATCCTTGTAAGGTCAGGGTAGAAAAAGCTTGCAGCTATGAAGGCGAAAACAAATATCAGGATAAAGACTGTTGCTTGGGTGAAAAACGTTGCAATCGGTAAGCTTAAGCTGAATTGGGAAAGAATTGGAAAGCCTATTACTAAAAAGGCTATCGAAATCGCTATCAAGCCGTTCAAGGTTGTCGATTCACCGAATATCTTAGACTTCCTTAACAAACCATAAAAAATTGCAGAGGTGACTATCCAAGGGAATAGAAAAGAGTAAAAGCCTAAATCGATCATCCATTTGATTACAGGTTCGAACAAGCTTGGCATCAATTAGAATTTGGTTTTTAAAGCTTAAATTTCAAAATCTTTTTTTAGTTTCTCTAAAAATGGTTTTGAGACTTTAACAAGTTTTTTTGAGTATTTCTTTATTTTTCTTTCATACTTCTTTTTAGGAAGATAATAGTTAACAAACTTACTAATGCATTCACATAACCCTACAACTCCTGGAAAGGTTGCCGGTCCAAAGGTTAAAATCGAGCCTAAAGTTGATAAAATACGTCTCCCGATTTCATCAGTAGCATAACCTGAGTTAACCCATAGAATTATTCCGAACGGTATCGCCATTCCTCCTATTATAGCCGAAAGAAAATAATCTTCTGTGCTCATTCTAGCTTCTTCTAAAGAAGGTGGTGAAAAAGAATTTTTTTCATAATTAATATCTTCAAGTATTGCTTCAATTTTTCCTATTTGTGAGTAAGTTTTCATTTTAGGAATATTTTTCTTCAATAACTTTAGTTTCGCATAGAGATCATCCGACAGGTACTCCAGCTTTCTATAATCCCCAAGATTATTCCTAATTCTAAAAAGAGTTTTTTCGAATTCACTAACAACTGTTTTTAGATTGTCTAACTTTGTTTGATCTACTTTTCTTGACTGGATATAAAAATATGCCATATTTTAGGGTTTTGTTTAAAAATATTTATTTTTCTATTCTTCTTTAAGTCTCTTTCAACTTATACAAGAGTAACCTTGAAATTTTAATCAATACTTTTGAATAATTTAACTTATCTCTCTGAAATATTTTTCAAGAAAGTCTAAAACATAAGTGCTCAGGGAAATTGCTAGAGTCCCGGAGTGAGTAAGTCTTTTTGAAATTTCTTTTTTCTTAAAATCGAAATCTTTTCCTGAATCTAACTTCCTTTTCCAATTCTCTCTGGCGTAAAATTAATTCTCTTACTTTAGCTTCTCTCTTTAACCAAAGCTTCTCCTCTTCTTTCACATTACCTTTCTTCCTAGCTTTCAAAATTTTTTCGTCTATCTTTTTAATCTCTTTTTCAAGTTGCGCTATTGTTTCGCTTGGACTCAACGTTTTTTTATAAATTTCCCTTCCTTTTCCAGCTGTTACTAAAGCAACCCCAACGACAAAGATTAGGACAAAGGCTATCAGAATAATCCAGGCCCCTAATCTAAGCAAATAATTCGTTATGAAAGGATAGAAATCAGTTGGGGCTAAAGCCAGTGCAACTATTATCGAAATTACAATGTTAATCCTTTTGTTGAAAACATTTGCTAAGCTTAAAATCCCGAAGAAAATTGCAAACACGAAGATGAAAGGAAGAAAAAAATAGTAAAAGTTTTGGTAAAAGCTTCCTGAAAATTCTGGTAAAGCCATAATTATATTTTTGGCTTTGGTGCAAATATTTTATGCGTAGCCCAACCTTCTTCTCAACTCTTCTATTTCATCCTCTATCCTTGCTTTTCTTTCTTCCAACTTTCTTATCCTAGCTCTTTTAGGAGTTTTTCTTGTGCTTTCCTTTGCAATCTCAGCTTTGATTCTCTCAAGCTCTCTTTCTTTTTTTTCAAGCCTGGCAATCCACTCTTTTCTAATTTTTGCCTTGACTGCAATGGCTCTTGAGATTCTCTCTCCATGCGGTAGGAGGAATATTGCTACGAAGAATAGGGCTACAAACCCTAGGATTGTTACGTTGAGCACTAGCCAGAGGAAAAATCCTGAAAATACTATTGCTAGGGTTAGGAAGAATGAGACGAATGCTGCCAGAATTCTTGGAAACCTTATCCTGTATAGGATTCCCCAGATTAGCAAGAAGAGCACTAGACCAGGGAATAGTACATAAGAGACTACTTGAGGGAATGTTAGCCAAGCGGCTGGGATTGCTGAGAGAGTTACTCTAGGCATTGGATAGTACTGGGCAGAAGCTATTGGGATTAAAAGCAGGGCTAAGATGCTTGCTAACATCTTCTTTTCCATAATTATAATTTCTCAACTCGCAATTTAAAGCTTGTTTAAGGATAAATTTGTAAAAATTTAAAATCTAATTGTGGCGATCACAAGGTATTTGAGAGGTATAATAATAGGGCTTGCTATAGTTTTTCTCATAGTTTTAGCAGTAACGGCAGCTTATTATCCTTATAGCGAAGAAGTTCCTCAGGAGCTAAAAGTTACTCGATTGCCAGAATGGGCAAGAAAAGTTTTTTCCATGCTTGGATTACCAGCCAATTGGCTTTGGTTTCCTGCAATTATTTATTTCTTTTTCGTCCCATTCCTAGGAATTTTCGCGATTTTAACAGGATTCTTATCTACGATAGGGATTTTTAATGACAGAATTAATCTTGTCCTAGCTCTAGTTTTTACTCTTGCTTTAATTCCTTTAGGCTATTTTACCAGAATAGCTGCTGCCATGTTCGCAACTCTAGGAATGTATTCAGTAGCGGCCTTTCTCTTTTTGTTCTTCTTTGGAGTTATAGGTTTAGTTTTGGATAGAATGTATGAATGGGGATTTACTTCTTCTCCCTATTATACTTCTTTGGTAGTTGAAGGAAAGTATGAGAGTTTAAGAGAATGGTTTAGAAGAACTATGAGGGATAATGCTAGAGTGACTGAAAAAGGAGTTCAAGATATTTTGCAAAGCATGGCAGATGAATTGGGAAAGGCTGATAAAAAGTGGGAAAAAGGAAATAGAGCTGAAGCTTTTTCAACTCTAGAAAAAGCTGCTTTAAAGTATTATAATGAGTTGAGAAAAAAAAGAGAGGCAAAGATCCCTGTTTATATCACTAAACCACCGAAAGTTTAGTATAAATTTCTAAAAATCTAATTTTATTTAAGGGAAAAGATGAAACTAAATTTTTTTAATTTTTTGACAGGTATCTTTCTGAGTATATCAACTTTCTTAATAGTTGGTACTCTTTTTGAGGTTCCACTTATAGGACCTATTGCAGCGCTTGCTATATTCATAATCTTTTCTATATTAATACCCTGGTGGACTGGGAAAGATTATGGAATTAATGGTTTAATTATATCGATATGTTTTGCTTTTACAGGTTTCATGTTAGTCTCAGGAGCAAAGTATCCAGAAGTACCTGAATTTATGAAAGGAGAAGAATTACCAGAACAAGTCAAACCAATTTTACAAAATTTTTTTGGGTTGCCAGAAGAATGGTTATATATGCCAGCTATTTTTTACCTGTTTGTTATACCATTTCTGGCTATTTTTGCCATGGTTGAAGGAATAATAAATCCTCTTACGGAGATATGGCATAATTGGACGCATGTACTTGCTTTTTGTATAGCTTTTGCTACTATACCAGTTGGCATCTTTGGAAGAATCGTAGGTGCTATGCTCGCAACTTTGGGTTTGTATTCGATTGCGATATTCGTACTATTTTTCTTTCTCTCGGGTATTTCTTTGGTCATAGAAAATTTGGGGGGGATTAGATCGGCAACTTCAGAAGCTTACAAGGAGCTGATAAGCGAGATTGAGGCTCAAAAAGAGTATGATGAACTTTTAACTAAAGCAAAAGGAGTAATAGACGCATTAAGGCTAAGTGGTGAATTAGATACTGCTAAGGATTTAGCTAAAAATATATCAGAAGCGCACAAAAAATTTTATGGTGAAAAAAAGTATAATGAGGCATGTGAAATATTAAGAAAAAGTGTAAAAGAAGCACAAGAAAAAGTTCGTGAAAGGATAGAAAAGAGGAAGTACCAAGGATTTTTTGGTAAAAAATAAATAAGTTAGGTTTATAGATGGACTTGCTAACCATTTCAAAAATTTTGGGTATATCTCCTGAATTGCTTAGATGGCCAATATTTTTAAAAGATTTTCTAATTCCATTGATTTTATTGTCAGTTGCTCTTTATTTAATTACAAAAAAGATTTTCAGAGCAAAAATAGTTAATGCTGTTCTTGCGGGATGTATATCACTTTTTACTATAGTTATAATTGGTCCAGGAAGGTTTTTTCTACCATTCATTTCAATTTTCGTTCTATGTACTCAAAAGATAAAGGGTGGAAAGGGGTTTTTTATTGGTGTACTCCTCTCAATAGCTTATTATTTTCTCATAAATTTTCTTTTTGATATTTTAGGAAGCTTATGAATCGCTATGTTTCCTTTTGATTATCCTTAAGCCTGAACATCACTTTTTCGGTAGGATATTAAAATATTTATTTTTTGCCCCTTTTTTTATTTTGGATGTCGCCTAATAATTCAGAAAAGATATACAAAAAAGATTGAATGTGCACCTAAAGGTTTGCAATAAATGTTTAGGTCAAACAATCAAGATTAGAAGAGATTTCTTACTTAGGAAAAAAATTTATAAGGTGTATACTGATTGGCAATTTGAAGAATCTTTGGAGTATGCATGTATATATTCGAAGAAACTTGGTACTTCTGATGGTTTAAAAAAGCTTGCTGATATACTTGCTAGTAAACGTGAAACTCTTTATGAATGTCTATTTAAAGAAAGATATGACTGGCTTGTCTCTCCATTATCTATAAGAAAATGTATAGATTGGATAGATAAGCAAATCAACAAACTAACCTCTACCATCAGGGAAATAGAAAAAGAAAAGAAAACTCAAAAAAGAACAATTTATCCTTTTCTCTACTTTTAAACCTCTTTCTTCAACCTTTGGACCAAATCGCTTAAAGCTCTTACCGATTCGATCAAAGCAGGCAAGGTTTCCTTGAAAGCCTTTTCCAAGCTAGCCAACCTTGTTTCAATCTCGCTTATGCTTTCCTTAAAGCTATCTATTTTGGTTAAAATCGTCTCTTGGCTTCCAACCTTCGCTTCTGCAATCTCTTTTATTTGAGCGCTAATGGAAGCGATTTTATTCTCCAATTCTTGAAACCTTGCGTTAAACTCGTTCATCCTTTCATTCACGCTTGCTAGCTTTTCAGAAACCAAATAATCAATGTATTCCTCAGTCGCATAACCCTGATAATATTCTTCCGGTAAAGAAGTCTCAGGAACTTCGGGCATTTCAGTCTTTTTCTCTTCTGGCAAGGCAGGCAATTCGCTCGGCGTTTCAGGTTTAGCCTCCTTTGGAGCTTCGACCCTTTCCTTTAAAGCTTCGGTCAAAGCCTTGTCTATTTCTTCTGGAGAAAAGCCTTCTTTTCTTAGAACATCTATCATCTCGATTTCAGAAAATCCCTTGGAGCTTAACTCCTTAACTCTTTCTACAGGAACATAACCCTTTCCTTTAATTTCTTCAGGCTTTTTCTTTCGTTTGAAAAGAATCATCCTCTCTAATATAATTTTCTTACTTTTAAATAATAAATCTAAGTCTTCTCTCGCTTGATTAACAACCTAAGCCTCCTTAGCTCTTCTCCCACCCTTTTGTAAAATTTTTCCATTCTCTTCAGGTATTTTTTCTATGGCTTCTCTTGTCTCGGGACTTAAAGATTTCAAAAGCTCCTTCCCGCTTATAACACCCTTTAGCTTTCTCATAATTCTAATTGATGAAAAAATATTAAATCTAAGCTTTCTTAGCTAACCTTTCATCCAAAATTCTGTCGAGCTGGTCTAGAGTAACAAACTTTGAAGTTATAGGATTTATCAAATCGATAAAATTTTCTAATTGCTTTAACTCAGCCTTACTAGCTTTCTTATCAAGCTCTTTATTAATCCTGTTAACTTCATTCTCGAGTAGCTTAAGCCTATCAGAAATAGAATTTAACTTTATCCCAAGCTTGTCCAGCTCAACTTTCAAATCGCTGAGTCTTGCTAAAACGCTTTCCTCTACCTTGCTAATTCTTTCTTCAACCCTTTCCATGCTTTGCTCCAAAAGCTTAATCCTTCTCGTATTTTCATTCAACCTTCTCACAATCTCAGAAGTAATTTCTGCAATTTCTCTTTCTGCCATTAATAAAGAATTTGTTTTCGGAGAAGAAAAATTTAAATAGGGGTTTTCTTGGTAAGCTATGAGTTGAGGGAAGGAACTCTTAGAATAGATTGTAGGAATTGGGTCATTGAGCCTAGTATAGAGGATTCCGATGCATGCATGGGAGTTATAATAGATTTGCTAAGAGAGGTTAAAAATGTTGAAAAGATTGTTTTGGTTGAAAAAAGGGAGGTTGAATACGATCTTGAGCAAGTAAGGCTTTTAACCCAAATAGCGGATTTGCTGAATAAGCTCGAGCTCGAAAGGTTTTTGGAGAAAGTTGAGCTGGGGCCGAGCGAGTGCAACAAATACTATCCTGAAAGGATTAAAGAGCTTTTCTTCTTGGTTAGGGAGCTGATGAGAAAAGATCCTGTGGGTGCTTGGGTTAAGCTAAACCGAATGATAGGAAGGACTAAATTTCTAATCCAAAAATTACCTCCGGCTTGCAAAAAATATTTTATAAGCTTTTTGGCAAACAAGCTTGAATATCTGAAGAGGAATTTAGAGGCTTGCGACCTGATCAAAAAAGCCTTGCCTTTGCTCAAAACTTACAAGCTTGGGGATAGAAGGATTTACAGAGAGTTTTTTAAACCGGTTATAAAGCCTGTTTTCATGTTCACTCGCTTCAAGCTAATTCCTCCGAAGGAAGGCTATTGCGTCGAAAGGTATAAGCTGCCTGGTGATATCCAAGTTGAAATTTATAGGATTCCTGGAAGGGTTAGGTTTTACTACCATATAACGCCGCCGGAGTTTACTCTGAGCGAGGAGAAGCATGCTTTGCTCGAAGAGGCTATAAGATACTTGAGCGAGAGGAGGCCTAGCGAGGAGGAGTTTAGGGATATGGAGAGGGCGAGGGAAACCTATTTTTCCCTGGGGAAAACTATAGTGAAGGAATTGGCTCGAAGGTTTAGGTTGAGGCTGAAGGAGAAAGAAATCAACGAGCTTGCTTCTATTCTAACTAGATACACGACAGGCTTTGGAATTCTAGAAGTCTTGCTTGCAGACGAAAGAATCCAGGATATTTACATCAACTCTCCAATAGGTTCAACTCCGATCTTCGTTCAGCATTCTGAGTATGAAGAATGCGAAACAAATTTAATTCCTACTCGAGAGGATGCAGAAGCTTGGGCAACTCGCTTCAGAATGTATTCTGGTCGTCCTTTAGACGAAGCAAATCCAGTTTTGGATACCGAGCTGATAATTCCGGGTGGAAGGGCAAGAGTTTGTGCGATTACCAGAACTCTAAGCCCTGAAGGCTTGGCTTTTGCCATCAGGAGGCATAGAGAAAGGCCATGGACTTTTCCTTTGTTTATGCGAGTAAAGATGTTCGACCCTTTGTTCGCTGGCTTGATGAGTTTCATAATAGATGGAGGGAGATGCGTTTTAATAGCTGGCGGAAGAGGCTCGGGAAAGACGAGCTTTCTCTCGAGCATGATCCTGGAAATCATGAAGAAGTTTAGAGTGGTTGTATTGGAGGACACATTGGAAATCCCAGTTACTCAAATCAGAAGCTTGGGCTATAACATAGAAAGGTTGAAATCTCGTTCAGTGATAACAAGGGTAGAAACTGAATTGCCTGCTGAAGAAGCTCTAAGGACTGCTTTGCGTCTGGGAGATTCTGTCTTAATAATAGGAGAAGTACGCAGTAAGGAGGCCCTTGCACTCTATGAAGCCATGCGAATAGGAGCTTTAGCTAATTTGGTTGCAGGAACTATCCATGGAGAATCGGCTTACGGAGTTTTTGATAGAGTAGTCCACGATTTGGGCGTGCCACCCACAAGCTTTAAGGCAACTGATTTAATCATAATCTGTTCTAACTTAAAGTCAGCGGATGGCCTGCACAGGTTTAGGAGGATTACCGAGCTGGTTGAAGTCAAAAAGCAGTGGAAGAAGGATCCTTTGGAAGAGGGTGGCTTTGTAACCTTGATGCAATATTCAGCCAAAGAGGATAGATTGAAGCCTACTGACGTTTTGCTCGAAGGAGAATCTTTCGTGCTGAATGAAATTGCAAGGAAGGTCAGGGAATGGCATGCTAACTGGGATGCTGTCTGGGATAATATTTTACTCAGAGCTAAAATCAAGCAAGCAATGCTCGAGTTTGCAGAGAAGCTTAAAAGACCTGAGATTTTGGAAGCTAAAATAGTTTCTGAAGCGAACGAGATGTTTCACTTGTTTTCGGAGCAGGTAAGGCAAGAGGTTGGAAGCTTGGATTCGAAGCTTATCTATGAAAGATGGTTAGAGTGGTTTAGGAAATACTTGAAAAGTTAATTTTCTAGAAAAATAAAATTTAATTGTGGCAAGGAGAACTACTATAGCAATTCTCGTCGCCCTTTTGCTTTCTATTTTGGTTATAGCAATAATTTTAAGCGTTTCTGCAAAATGGCCTTGGATAGAAGTACCTTATCCTATAAACAAGACAGAAAAACTCAGGTTCATAAGATACTTAAGTTGCTCATTTGCTATGTGTTCTGGTAGAGCTAAAGATGGAGATATATGCAAAAGTCCCGAAGTTCTAAGCGTCGGTCTAATAGAATTTGAAAAAGGGAAGGAAAAGACTTGTAGAGAGTTGTGCGATGAATTGAAGGCTGTTCATGGAGTTAAAGACAAATATTGTGGAAAAGCTTATGCAATTAATTTTACTTTTGACGAGTCTATAGAATATGTAGCAAACTATTCTATAGATCCCCTCAATACCAGAACTTATCGTGGGAAATGCGGACCTTTTAAGTCTGGACGACAGACCGATCTTTCTTGCTATGGAAACATAGAAGAGTTAACAGATTGTTCTTGCTTAAATTGCATAATGGATGCGTCTCCTCCAGGAAGAATATGGTTTAACGATTTTAAACCTAATTGTATAAACATAACTAAAAATTTATTAGGAACCGATGTTATTTGTGAAAACACAACAGTTGAGGAAGCAGATATTTGTAAATTTAAGAAAGGTTTAAAGATAGTTATCTGGGCACAATGGGCTTTTACAGCACTACCATACTGTGGACCTTTTGGTTGGTGTATACCCGCACCCTTTGGTTGGTGTGGTGGTCTTAAAGGTTTTGGGTGCCCTTGTTACGCTCTAGTAGTAGATAAGCCAGATTGAAAAATATTTGGGAGACAAAATTAAAGAGTTAGTTTGTGCATTAATTATCTTTTTCTAAAACCAAATTCTAATTAATGCAAGCTCTTGAAAAAAAGCTCCTAGTTTTTGAGAAAAGAAAGGCAGGCTGGTATGAAAAGTTGTGCAACTCTCTAGGTTTTTTTGAATTTCCTCTGAGCGAGAAACAGAAGAGAGAACTAGCGGCAAAGCTTGATTTCTGCGATATAAGAGTTAAGCCAGGAAAAATTTTTTCAGCCAGCTTAATCCTAATCCTTCTTTCAATACCTCTTTCTTCAATCTTCTTTTTTTTAGCTTTAGCACCTATAGGAATTCTACTACTCTTAGGCTCGATAGGCCTGGCCGTTTACCTGGTAATCTATCCTAGCCTGCAAGTTAGGTATACTAGGATAAGGGCAACCAGCGAGCTAATCCAAACAGTTCTATACTTGGTTGTCTCTTTGCGTTTATCCCCTAGCCTAGAGAATGCATTGATTTTTGCAGCTTCTAATACCCATGGAGTAGTTGGGAGGAAGCTTAGAAAAATGGCATGGGAGTTGAAGATAGGAAAGTATAGGAGTGCAGACGAAGTTCTGGAGAAGTTTGCGGAAGAATGGAAACAAGAGAACCTAGAATTTTACGAAGCAATTGATTTGATAAGAACTTCTACGCTCCAAACTCAGGAAAGAAGGGAAAGGATGCTGGATGAAGCGATAGATGTAATGCTTAAGCGCAACATGGAACGAATGATGCGCTACTCAAGGCAATTGAGGAATCCTTTGCTAATAATTAACACACTCGGAATTACTTTGCCTGTGTTAACCGTAATACTCTTTCCCATAATGGTTATTTTCTTGCCAGAAGTTATAGAGCCTTGGCTCCTCTTCCTCTTTTACGATGCAATCTTACCTCTCATAGTTTTTTACATCATGCACGAAACCCTTAAATCGAAGCCAATAACTTTTGGCGCCATAGATATTTCCCAGCATCCAAAAGCCAGGAGGGGGGACGTTTTAATCCTGAATTTTTTTGGCAAAAAAATCAAAATCCCAACCCTCTTAATCTCCATTCTCATAGGAGCCCTGATAATTGCCGCTGGAGTTTACTTAACTTCTCTTCCAGGAGGAAAGGTTTCCTTAACAAAAATATTCGGAGGTTTGGTCATTCTCGCCGGAATAGCTTGTGCAATCCTCGCTTATTCCTTCTTCCAATTTTTTGGCAATTTGAATATAAGGGATGAGATAAGGCAGATAGAAGTAGAGTTTGACGAAGTTCTCTTCCAGCTTGGCTATATAATGGCTACTGGCATTCCTCTGGAAGCTGGGCTGGAGAGGATAAGGAATAGGGTAAGGGCTTTGAGAATAGTTGGCTTGATAGACGGGATAATTACGAACATAAGGAAATTCGGCTTTACTCTCAAGAAAGCCTTGTTCGACGAGAAGTTTGGCGTGATGAAGCAATATCCTTCCCGCTTGATCAAATCTATAATGAGCGTGATAGCAGATACCATAGAAAAGGGTGTGGCAGGTACTGCAAAAACCATTCTATCCATTTCTAGCTACTTAAAGACTTTGCATGCTGTGGAGGAACATATGAAAGAAATTTTAGACGAATCTCTTTCTAACATGAGAATAATGATGAACTTGCTCGTCCCCATAGCTTCTGGAGCAGTAGTTGGTTTAGCAACTCTAATGGTAATGGTTCTCTTTCAGATAGAATCTATTCTGACTAATGTGACAGGCTTGGCCGATAGGCCAGAGTTTAGCACCGAGAATTTAATGTTTGCAGTCGATTTTAAGAATATAATTCCGGCCGAGGTTTTTCTGGTGTGCGTAGGAATTTATATGCTAGAAGTTACTCTAATGCTCGCTTACTTCATTTCGCTTCTGGAGTACGGGGAGGATAAGCTAGATAGGTATAAGCTTATTGCCCAATCGATTTTAATAAGCTTGGGCATATTCACATTTTCAGTTTTGCTGATTTACTTCAGCTTTTCAGGAATGATTGAGGTGACTCGATGAAAGGCTCGATAACCTACGCGCAAACTTTGGTCTTAGTTTTAATATGCGTTCTCATAGTAGCCTTTCTAATCTATTTGATCATAAACAAGAACCTAGTCCCAAACATAATCAATTCCCTCGAGTTTATAATAAACGTTTTCCAGGGAATACCAGGAAAAGAATAATTCAATAAAAATCCAATTATTTATTAGATGAAGGGTGTAAGCGGTCATTTGATGGCAGCGATTCTAGTAATAGTAGGTTCGATAATAGCAATAATTTTTTTCTACATGTTCAACAAGCAAGTTTCAGACTGGTTTTTGGTGAATTTTTCACGCATAGTTTCAGGCTTCAAGCAAACGATCTGCGATTTGTTGCCATGGTTCGTTAAGCTAATGGGTGCCTGCTGATGGGGATAAGCGTTAAGTTTTTGGCTGAAGTTATCTTGCTTTGCCTAGGCTTAGCCTTGCTCGTAGTTTACTTTATCATGAATTACAACACTATAACCAAATCATTTTTCGAGTCTCTTAGAGTTCTTTTCCCGGGCTGATGGAAATGCCTGCCCTCAAAACTGTAGCCATACTCTTCCTCGCAATTTTGGCAATGGTGTTAGTTTACATCCTTTTCTCAAGGGGTCTTGTAAAGCCTGAGCTTCCAACTCCTGATAAGGATAAGCTTGTTAGATACTATGCATGCATGCTCGCAATCTGCACCAAAGGATGCGGGCATGATTGGTTGGACGAGAACAAAACGCCTGATGAAATTGCTATATGCGTGGAAAGAGATCCCATTACTAAAAAGTGTAATAAATGGTGCCAGGATATATGCGATGAAAATAACTGGACTGATGAGTGTGATGCTCCAGGAAAATGCTGCGATCAATATCATAACATAACCGTTGATTTGGAAGGGAGAGTGCTTTTAAGAGGTATTTATGAGTGGCCAATTGGTTCTTCTTCATGCGATCCTCAACTGTCAGTTTGTCGATACAAGTTTAAGACAGATTTGGAAGATACCATTTTGGAACTTAACAATTCAGAGAATTTTCCGAATTATGTTCAACCTCCTTGTGAAGAATGCTTTCTCAATAAGGATTTGTTGGATTGCTGCTGCCCATGGAGAAGCTTTACTGTAGGTTCCTATAGGCTTGATTTACTAGAGTACGGGTCTATCTGGTCTTCTGGTCAGTGGAATAGTATGTTTAAGACTGCTGTAATTTGCAGAATAGATGAAAGTGGTCATACTAGTTGTAGCGGTGGAGAACTTCCGGGAAGAGGCGATATATTTTTACTTCCCACTGATGCTAGAAAAATATTTGGTTGTACAAGAAAGCCTATTTCCATTTTTCACTATATACCCATAACAAAAGAATGGGGTTATTATCAATGCTTGTTTGAAGGTTCAATCAGAATGTGGGCATTAAGTTCTCAAGAAGGATGTGCTGATATAGCAATAGTTAGTAATAGGTATCATCCAGATCATTTCATTCTAGAGGTCGCCCCTGCCGAACAAGTTAAGCCGGTTGGTTTAGAAGCTACTTATACAGCAAGCATAGATAATAAGATCTATTCTCTTTCTGAGGTTGAATTTACTCTATGGCTCGATACTTTTGATAATCCAAACATAACTTGTTATTGGCCCGATTCAGGAAATGAAGTTGCTTACATAACGGTTAAAAACAATACTATTGGCAGTTTACAGTTTAACTGTACGACAAAAAGCGAAGGAGCTTATGATATAAAAGTAATAGCTCGAGGAAGTTTGTTTGAAGAACATGCTATGGTGAAACTAATAGCCTCTGATTTTAGCGTTAAGTGCGGTAAAGAGCCTTGTGAAGCGGAAGCCATAGCAGGAAGAATTAATCAAATTTCAGATATTTTAATCGTTGAAAACAGGCTGAATAAGGACGAGAATTTTAACATAAGGTTTAGCGTACCTGAAAAAGATGGAAAAGATGATAAAGATTATAGCAATGAGGTAAATTGCCATGTAGTACCAAATCCTTTGTTTGTTGAGAATTACTCAAGCGCAAAAGCTTCTCTAATTTGCAATCCTACGTTGGATGATGCTAGAGGACATAACTATACGATAAAGTTTGAAGTAAGCCCAGAGGATTATCCTTCCTTGGTTAAAACAATTAGTCTTACTTTAAAAGTTCCTCGCTGTGCTGGGTTAAAGGATTTAATTTTCTTGAAAGATGGCAATGAGGTTTCAAGCGCAAAAGCTGGGGATAAAATTATCATAAAAGTAATTGCTCCTGGTTGTAACGAGCATAATGTAAATATTTCGGTTAATAATCCTAGCTATGTAATAACTACTCGTTCAATAATGGATGATGAGGCCAGGTATGAGGCCAGAATAGGTAAGGATATTTCAAGCTCGGATTCAACCTATACTTTCTATGCTTTGATGGATTTGGACGAGCCTGGAGATCATAAGTACGATAAACCAGGGGAGAATATTTCAAAAGAATTAATAGTTAGTCCACCGGATCCTCCACCAGAAAATCCTTATTTCAAAGATTTGAGTCACGATAAGCTTACTTGGTGTCATGAACCAAATCCTCTCTTTGCAAGTACTCATCAGGATTATACTGTAACTTGTGTCCCTACGGGAAGTTCTTTAGATACAGAATATAGAACTTTAGTAATAGAGTGCAACGGAAACTGCAGAGACGAGGGAAGCCCGAATGAAATATGTAGGTTAGCCTTTGGTGATGGATGGTATGCTATAAGCGTTGACTGTGAAACTGTCGAAATCCCTGATGTTACATGTATAGATTGCGAGAGAACTATGGACGATGTTGTGGATTGGTGTGCGGGTACAGGAGAGGAGGATATGACAATAACCTGCGCAAAATTAGCATCAAAACCTGAAATTAGGGCAAGAATAATAGATTGCCAGGGAGACTGTAGAAAGACATTGGATAAATCACCCGAAAGTTATTGTAGAGAGAAATATGGTGAGGAATGGCATGCATTAACAGTAGATTGTGAATCAATAGCTATAGATGGTGAGGAAAGAGATCGTGATAGAAGTATGGATGATGAATGGATCGGCGGTACAAATGGTTGGTGTGAAAATAATGGAGATGAAGATATGGTTGTTTTTTGCATGAAAGGCTTAGATGAATCGGAATTGCCTTTAATTAAAGTAGAGGAATGTGGAGGTATTGGAGATGGTGATGATTGTAGTGATGAAGGCACTCCAACTGAAATTTGTGGCAGTGGCATGAAAGCTATAAGCGTTGATTGTGAGGATGTAAAGGATGATACATTACCACCAGGGGGAGATACAGATTGTCAATCTTACTTAACTTTATGTGATAAATGCGATAGTTGTATGGATCCTCAAGAATGTCAAGGAAAGTTTCCTTCTAGCGTTTGTTGTATTTCCGAAGATAATTATTATTCACCTGGCCCAGATGCAGAAATAGTTTCATGTAATGATAATGGTATGGATAATGAACGAGGAAAATGCGAGTCAAGTGGTTGTGAATGGTTGGGGTGTAAGTGCTGCCAACCTGGAGGTTTTGGAAGCACATTCTACTGTGAATATAAGAAGGATTGGGATAAAGATTTTTGTGAGTCGGATGGAGCACTCTTAAGTTGCCCAGCTGGGGCAGAATGGGTAGGCTGCGAGGGTGATAGCGGAATAGTAACTTCTATACCTTGTTTGTCCATAGATTCCAATCCAGATGATAAACTGACCCAAAGTTGGTGGTATGGAGAAAAGGATTGCGGTCCCTTTGGCTGTTCATGGGATGTCGAAAATTCAAGAAATGTTTTAGTTAAAGATGGAAGATATGCAGTTTTTGAAGATGATCCAGATTGCGATGACGATTATGATTGCAGGGGGATAAATGATGAATCACCACCTCCAGAACTCTCTTCTGCAGTTTGTATAAAGGGTACTGAATATGAGGGAAGCGGTGTTTGTCGGCTAAGAGATGATTTGCCATATTATAATAGTGGTTGGCTTTTTATAAGAATTTCAGAAGGTGGTAGAAGTGTATATGGTGTAACTGTTTCCTACAAGCTACATTACAAAATGGCGGATAGTTCAAAGACTTATTCAATTACTCCTCATATCTACATATTTCTTCATAATGGTAGTGGATGGTTTCTCGCAGGGGATATAAGTCAGACTGTGAATGTCAGAGGAGAGATTACACTCGTATTAACTAAGTCAATTAAGCCTCAAAACGAATGGGCATGGAGAAATGTTGACAGCTTATTAATAACAACCTATAGAGATCAGTATTATGGCTTTTATGAAGATCCAGACGTCTACATCGATTACATAGGTTTATTAACCAAAGATGGTATTACACCTTTCTGCACAGAAGGTTCAGGTGATTACAATAGAATAGTGGACAATGGGAAAACTTGCTACTGGGGTTTAGATTGCGAAGCTAATGGAGGAGGGTGGAATTATAAATCCATAGGAGGAAAGTCTTCTAGCACAGGCTTTGCTGGAGAATGTGATTGCTCTTCGGGAACTTGCGGCCTAGGCTATTGCGAGAAAGAAATCGACGGTGTTAAGTATTGCTTCTCAGGAGTAAGATGCATGAACGGAGGCTGGAGATGGGAGAATTTTGAGAGATGCGATCCAGGAGAAGAATGCACTTGGGAAGGCTGTAAGTGAGGAAGATGGTAACGACCAAAGTAATCCTTGTAATAATTTTTTCGGTAATAATTCTAGTGCTGGTTCTTATCTTCATCCCAGAAACTATAAAAGAGGGAATAGGATGGGTAAAGGATTCTTTGGAGAAATTAACCAACGCTACTTCTGATTTTCTTCCTTGATTAGTTACCTTTATATTCTCATTTTTTCTAAATCTAATTATGGAGTCGAAAGGAATAGCAATCCCATATATAATAGCACTAGTAATAGGAATAATAGTCCTAGTATTCGTGGTCTACTGGGTTTACAGATTATTCTCAGCACCTCAAATAAGTATAGAGGAGTGTAAGGCAAGAATGCTTCAATGGTGTAATACATGTAGTGCATTAGGTTGGACGGGTGGCCCAAATAGCAACAATACCATAGGCACCAATTGTGCAACTTTACTAAAGAGTAAGTTAGGGGTTAATTCTTATTCAAGCTGTGACACTAGCGCAAAAACAGATTGCAATAAAGTAGGTTGGTCGGGATAGGACTACTTTTTTTATCTTTTTGAAAATTCTATTTTTAATTAATGGCAATAGGAATCAATACGATAATCTTAATAGTCCTTGCACTCATAGTTCTGGCTGTAATGGCCTATTTAATCCTTCAAGCTTCTTCAACCCCTACCCTAGACTGCAACCTTTGCAAAGCAAAATTCGGAGAATTTTGCAGAATATGCTGGTCCTCTCATTGCTCAGGCTATGAAATCGAGAAGGAAGTATGCGAATGCTTGAATAAGTGCGGTCTTTCATGCAACTGGAATGATGCAAATCCCCCAACCTGCAAAGATTTGAATGAATCCTGTGCTGCAATAGGTGTTGGTTACCTATGCTAAAAAAAGCAACTACGGAAACGCTTTTTTTGATAATTTTAATAGCAATAGGTTTCCTCTTTTTCGCAACCCTTATCCCAAAGCTAATAGCTGACTGGGGAAAGAATATTTGCATAAGAGACCAATTCCAAAGGATAGAAAGGCTCGATACTCTTGCTAGCGAAGCAGGCTTGGATATAGAGAAGGCTGTAGGCTTTAAAGTAAACTGGTGCATAAAGTGCATATGGTACGATAAGGATGAAAAAGCTTTGAAGGTTTGGGTTAAGGACGAGAGCGAGCCAGTCAACTGGTCTGTCAGGAACGTTTACCTAAGCATAGGGAATAGCAAGGACGAAGCGAGGCTTAACAACCCAAACTTTGACTATAACTTTTGGGTTAAGAGAGGGGTGTTGAACTGCACCAATTGCTTCGACGAAGAAATAGAGCCAGGATGCAAATAATATCTTCTTCTTAAACCAAAAATTAATTGTGACAGTTCCGATATCTGCAGTCACAGCTATGGCAATATGTATAATCATCTTTTTCTTAAGCTACTTGGCGGTTATTTATCTCTTCAAGCCTCCTCAGGCAGTTTCATGCGTGGACAGACAGAAAGAGCTTATAAAGGATTTTGACAATAGGATTACCCAATCGAAAGAAACTTTTAAAGAATTCATCGAACCGTTCGAGATGAAATGGTGTGCCAAATGCATTTGGTACAACGTGTCAGCCAAGGGATTGGCAGTAATATTCCTGGAGGAAAAAACCCCAATTCTCGTTAAGACAGAAAACGTTTGGGAATGGCCTTACACTTCTAAAGACAATGCTTTAATTTCTCCTGGCTATACCTACAGGTTTTGGATAAGACCTCATGGAATCGAATGCTTGAATTGTAAGGAAAAAGTTGGAAGTTGTTCGGTGGACTAGATGGGTTATACGCTCGGTGATATAATACTTGCGATAATAGCCTTAGTCCTTTTTGCCTTAGGCTTGACTCTTTTGATAGAAAAGATTACGGCCCAACTCTATTTTTTCACTCTAGGCCCTTCTCAAACAACTGCCTATGATTTGGGGATGAGGGGATTGGCAGCCATGGCAACTCCTGGAAAGGTTGAAATACTTTATTCCAACATAACTCAAGGAGTTGAATACAAGTTTTATCCTTTAGAAAAGGTTTTTTGCGTCCAAGCTACAGGCTTTACGAACATTAAAACGCTCGATTGCATTTCCCTACCTTTTAAAATAAACTCTGATTTTCCCGAAGAAGGAAGGGAAGCCTCTGCTTTCAAGCTGAAAATCAAAAAATGGTTTAACGATACGGTTGAAAAAGGTGAGGAGGAAATCGAATGGTTAGATTGAGCTTGGATACGATCTTTGCAATAATCTTGGCCTTTGCTGCCATTACAGCCTCTATGCTACTCGTTACAGGAAGATGGGTAGATATCCAAGGGTTTAGGTATAAGCTCGATGCTCAAAGGTATGCGATAGACTTGCTAAATCTAATAGTTTCTAATAGTCCTCTAGTAGAAAGGTACGAGAGCGAGCCCTTGAGGCTAGTTTTGAATAAGGAAAAGCTTGACACTTATGCCAGAGGGGTTAATTCTTATGGAAGCGAAAATCCAGGCGAGAAAAGAATCTTCTGGGAAAGAAATTTTGATCCTTTAGAATTCGATTATAATTTTACTGTCGTCGACCTGGAAAACGGAAATTATTGGAATATTTCAAACCTTTACTTTGATTTAAACTCTGAGTGCTATCCTGAATCTATGAGGGTAAGCGCAGGAGTTGATTTACCCGTAGTTATCTCTTATGGAAAAGAAAAGCATCCTGGTAAGGCAAGCCTATACCTTCAAAAAACGCCTCTTTCTGAACTTACGTTTCTAGTTTCCCAAGCCATGTACAGGGCCAAAAGGAGCGATGAAAAATTCTTAAGAGGGCTAAGGATCGATAGAAGGAACGTAAAGGATATAATTTTTATTAAAGACCAGAATAGGGTTTGCATGGACGTAGACTTTAACGGAATTTTAAAAAGGGTTTGTAAGTATTACTACAAGGAGGAGGGCATAGATTTGGACGATTCTTCTTTAGATTTAAGAAGTGTTGAAACGAATTGCGTGGATATAATAGTTTATTATACTCCAACTCCAGAAGATGGAAAGAAGGTGATAGTTAGCACATGAGTAAGGGAGGAGCTATATTGACGTTTGCAGCAATCGCTGCCATAGGAACGCTAGTATTTTTCCTGGCTACCCTAATCTATTTTCTCAACTTCAAAGTTCAAATATTTCAGTACATAATGGAAGAATACCATTATAACAAAGTTCAGGAGATCCCTCTAGCTTTAATATCTTCTGATTTTAACAAGGAAAGTTTTGTTGAGAAATTTAACAAGGCTTACTATGGATTTTATTCAGAAGATGAATTTAAAGATTTTGTGAGTTGTGTTAGAAAAAACATTACTGCTCAGGTAGGAGAAAAGTATTTCTTAGTTATAAGGAGTTCGGGTTTGTCTTTTGGAACACCTTTCTATGAAGGCTGTAGAGTAGTGACCGGTACAATATACGGAGGGATCAAAGAATGTAAATGTAGCGATGAGTGTCCATGCCATAATGTGAATGGTGAAGATATCTGTCCAGTAATGAGTACTTTAGTAGGAAGAAATTGTGAAGATGTACTTCCTGTCACTAAATGTTACAGAAGTCTTTTTGTTATTAATATCACCTATATCAACGAAACTTTTCCTCTTCCTTTGGTCTTTAACGGAACTAATTTTACCACAACCATGAAGTTTGAGGCCTATGCCTAAAAAAGGAATCTTCGGAGCATTCTTAGGAACCATTTTCATAATTTTTTCCATCCTTCTAGCTGTAATCATCTTCTTTTCCCAATATTTCCATCAAGCTTCCCAGCAGGTAAGGAGCTTAGGGGAAGCTAATTTGGTGGCTGAATCGAGCAAGCTTGAAACTTGGGTCAGAAGCTATCAGAAGGCTGCGGAATTGGGCTATATCCAATCCCTCTTCGATTCAGGCTACGGCTCTATCTTACTCCCCTACGAGTTTGAATGGAACTATTCTAATTCTACCTACTTACCTTACTGGCAAGTCTATGATTCTCCATTAGAGCTATGCTACAAATCTGATGGTGCTATATCTACGGTTGAAAGCTTACCAACCGATTTTGAAAATAACAATGGGTGGGTTTTTCCAGCTAATGCTTATGCTTCTGATGATAATCTAGCTTATGCATCCCCTCCTGCCGGAACATCCTATTGGATTACCTACAAGAATTTTACGTTTGACATTCCACCAGATGCCAAAATAGAAAAGGTTGAGGTCGGTGTTGAGTGGTACACTTCTAACTCAACCTATGAATTGCTTTATGGCTCCATTTCATGGGATGGAGGGAAGAATTGGCATGAAATCACTTTTCCAACCCAATCAACAGAAAACCTAATTTTCCTAGATTTTTCTTCTGCCACTTCATGGGATTCGAGCAAGTTAAGCCGAGAAAATTTAAGGGTTAAGCTTAGAGCATACAAATCTTCTGGTGGCGGAGGTGGTTGCTATCCAAGCTCAACTTATATCTTAACATGGAACTCGACTCACTACATTTTCAAAAGTCCAGAAGAAATGAAAATAGGAGACCTTGTGGTTTGCTATAAGGAAAAGCTTAAGTTTTGTAAAGTTGTTGGCACAGACAAGCATTTTGGGGATTGGGATTTGGTTGAGTTAGAAGTCGGAAAGAGTAAAATGCTTTTAACAGACGACCATCCTGTTTTGATTCCTGGAGAAAATATTGTAAAGGCAGGAAAGCTTAAAGAAGGGACTAAGCTTTATTACTTAAAAGGAGGGAATGTTACTCTTCTTCAAGTAAGTAGGATATTGAAAAAAAGATTTCGTGGAATTGTTTATGATGTAAAGCTCAACGAGAGCGCAATCTTATTTTCCAAGCTGGCTGATGATAAGTTAGTGTTTGAAAACCTTTCGTCCGTAGAAGCTATTGATATGCTAATCCCAAAATCGACCATCTATGTCGATTCGGTTAGGGTTAGAGTTACTTATAAAACAGAGAGGAAATTCAAATGTCCGCTTGAAATTTTTAAAAATTATTTCAAGCAAAAGATTTCTTTAATCTCTCTCAATTATTTGAAAAACTACTTGAAAGATTTTGAGAATTTGGCCAAGAAAGCATATCCTGTAGATTTCCTTGATGGCATTAGCCCTCAAGTTCTGGAAATTACGGATGACTATGTTTTGGTAAAAAGTAGCGAGCAGCTAAGTTTTAAGAGAAGCTTCAAGGATGCGCTAGGGAATGAAATAAACATAACCAGAAGCACCTACCTAACTTCAAAAATTTACACAAGTTTTGGAAAGGCTATCAAAAAAGCCATAGATATCTTGGAAAAAGATTTGCTCGGAAAATGCGTTAAAAAAGAGATTTGCGACTATAGCGATGAAGAAGGCTTGAAAAAGTCTTTGGCAAATCTTGCCCAAAGCTTGTCTGAAAAAGACTTAAACCTTACTTTTAACCTCAAAAATTTCGATTCAGGAACAGCCTTTATAGAAGTCAAAATAGAGGATAATACTTCTTCTTACGTAAGGTATAACTTTCCAAAGGATTCGATGAACGAAAGCTATTTGGGCCTAGATTTTATGGTTAAGGTTGGAACCGCTCAAACTGCTTCAGATCAATATAAAGCTGAAGAATTAAAGATTTTTAAGGAATGCTCTGACTCGCATTTGGGAATTCTGGGTTCAAAATCTGACATTTGCAATTATTTCAAGGAAGGTTCAAAATTTGCTGTGGATGAAGACGGAGCAGACCCTTATTTGAAAGGAAAATGTAGCGATTCTACCGGAGATTACGAGGACGTTTGCTTTGATAGCATGCTGTACGAATACAAGCCACTCTCTGCCTATAACCTTTGCTATTTTGAGAAAATTAAATGCGACGAATGCAAGGATGGAGCTTGCAAGCCGAGCTCATGCGTAGATCACGATGAGGGTCTAGAATACTTCGTTCCTAGCTATGTCGAATACGACGGCAAAGAATTGTACGACAGGTGTGAGGATGAAAATACTTTGGTAGAAGCCTATTGCGAAGATGGGTGGGTTAAGACTCAAACCTACGACTGCAAGCTTGGCTGCGAGAACGGTGCTTGCAAGATAGACTATTGCAAGCTTCTTGCTGATAGGATTACTCAAGCCTTTGGAACCAAGTGTGGCGACGAAGATTACGACCCAGTAGCAGATTTAAACAAGGACAGGGAAGTTAACATGACTGATTCCACCTTGCTATCGAGGAATTATCGGCAAGACTGGTGTGAGGAAATGCTCAGCAAGACCGAAAGTCCTTGTTACTGCGACCAGCTCAAGGAAAGAATAGATCTTGCAATGGGTTCAAGCTGCGGCTCTCCAAATTACGACCCAGTAGCAGATTTAAACAAAGACGGTAGCGTAAATATTCTTGATTCAATAGAGTATGCAAGCTTGACTGAAGCAGAGTGCAAGGATAAGCTTGAGGATACATCTTCTCCTTGCATAAAATGTAGCGATGTCGGAGGTGTTTGCATCTCTCCCACAGGATGTAGAAGCCTTTGTTTACTCAACGGATTTACTTCTTGGTCGTGTCAAACTGGCTACTCAGATTGTGGAACTGAGAAATGTTGCTGTATTTGCGAATGAGTTAAATAGCGGTAATAGTTTTAAAAACTTCAAGGATGCAAATTAATCTGGATTGTGATAGATGCTTTGTTTGTAAATGAGTTTTTTACAACTCTATGACTTTATTTTAAATTATAGAAAATTGGAAGACTTGTTGTTTTTGGATTGCGGATGTCAAGAAGGGTTTCAATGTTGTAGAATGAGGAATGGCTTGTATTTGTTTTTGTTACCCAGCTAATAGGAGATGTCCAAGTTAAATCATTTTATAAATTTTAACTCACAGAAGTACATTTTTCAAATACTGTATTATTGCAATGAATTAAGGAAATAAAGCAATGGGTGCACTTATCGTCCATAGCCATCCTATCCCTTCTTCTTCCTTCTTTATACAACATGCAATCACCTGCTTCTCTTCACTTTTGTCTAGGCATGAAGTAATGTTTAATTTAATTTCTTCTCCTTCTGAAAATGTTATATTTTTTTCGTTAATCCTACATTCTTTTCCATTAACGAAACACCCACCACTTTCTGTTGCAGTAAAATTAAGCCACACCGTAGAACTATTGTCCCAGAATAGTTTCCTTCTATAAAACTTCGAGCAATTTGTACAGATTTCTTCTGGGAAGTTACAAGTTTTCCATGAGGAATCGTTATAGTCTTTTTCGTACCATTCTTTACCATTTTTTTCATCAGGAGAACATCCCCCCCCTGAAGATATTTCGCTGCAGTTTATCAATTTTCCTTTCCACCATTTTTCAGTTAGCCTAGTATAACAAGGATAGGTTGTGTCTACCCAAACTTGGCCAGTTTGGTTTTTCTCGTAAGTGTAGTTAACAATTACTTCATAAGTATAGGTTACGTAAGGCGCTCCTCTTAAGTCTTCGAAAAAATCATTTATATAAATTTCGCAAACAAACAGACATTTTTTCTCAGCGCTTACCCTCCTAAAATCTTCATCCATTTCTTCATCTTTAATCTTCCATATGAAAGTTCTTTCTCCATCCATTGACTTGACATTTTCGATTTCATAATCACAATAACTATTTTCATTGTTAGCAGCTTTATCGAGCAAGCTACAACCATCATTTGAACATTCAATATTCTTAGGAGCCATTTCAATTATGGTCACATCGTTAATTCTAATCTCTCCTTTTCCTTTATTCACGAAAGTAAAAGCAAGGAATATTCGTGCATCCTCATCCTTCCTATAATAAGAAGAATCGCTTGCAACGACTATATCCAAAGGACCCGAGCTTGTTATAGCTTTCCTTTTCTCATAAATTCTCCTGTTATCGGTTATGTAGAAATGAGTATAGCCTCTGCTCGTGTAGTTGTACCTGGTTACAACCGTATACTTAAAACTATCCTTTTCGCACGGTATTTCATACTTACTCAATCTTACGCTCGATTCTTCCCAATCCCCAGGGTAAAGAATGCATGGGTCTTTTTCATTGCATCTCGTTAATCCATCTTCGAGTGGTTCATCATCGATGTAAAAAGTGGAAGTTATATTAGTAGCCGGTAAATCGGCTCCCTCGTCCATATTGTACTCTAACCTAAACAAGTAAGACCTTCCAGGAATTGCTAAAGGAACTTCAGTTTCAACTTTTAATTCTAAGCATTCGGTACAGCCTTCTTTAACTGCTTGAACTTCTGTAATTAATTTTTTACACAAAGCATCTAAGCCACCATAGTTCATTATGTTTTCAACATCTGTCATATGGGTAATTAAACACTCGACATATGCTCTCTTCAAGTTTAATTCGTAAATTATTTCATTTATTTGTCCCATTGGGAGTATGGACTGAATTAATGGAACGCTCATTAGGAAATAAATTAAGGCCAGAACTATTCCAATACCAACAGGCCATCTTACCCATTTACTAGGAGTGTAGGCTATTAGTAGGCATCCACCTAATATTAATAAAGCTATCCATAGAGGAATCCAACCAAGTACAGCTAGAGGTATAGAAATGATGCTTCCTACCAAACCTCCTTTAACTACTTTCCATCCTTTTTCTAATTCTTTCTTTCTTTTTAACTTTCTAGGATCAAAGTGACAGTATTTACATGGATATTTTGTTATCCAGGCTCCACATTCCTTGCAGAAAAATCCTCTTTCTTCAGGTTTTTCTTTTTCTATTTTTTTAGGTTTTTCTTCTGGAGTTCTTTTCCACTCTTCTGTACTAAAAATACTTCTAATCATTCCTCCTATTTGCCTTCTTGCTTCTAAGTTAGTCCATACACTTGGCCATCTTCTCTTTACCTCTTCTAGAGTTTTAGTTGGGCCTAAAGCCTTTCCATTAGTTTGAATAAAAGCTCGGATTTCTTCTATGTAGCGTTGCCACCCTTCAGATCCTTTTGAATTTCTCACTTCTTTTCTAATTTCTGGTAAGGGTCTTTTTTCAAACTCAGCTTTTTTTTCCAAGGGTTTTTTTGCTTTAGTGATGTGATGTGCCCTTAAAGTACAACCTTGACATAAACCCATCCAAGTTAGCTTAGGAACCAACCTTCCACATTTCGGACATTTCTTGAGATTTTTTTCTACCATCTCTTTTCGCCAAGAAACCTTCTAATTAAAATTTAGCTTTTTATCAAATTATTGCTTTAAGTAACCTGTAAATTTAATTAAAACCAAATATGAATTATGGAATTTTGCATTCCCTTCTTGAGCTGGGTAGCTTGTGGATGGAAGTGGATGATAGGTGGAATAATAAGTTGGTTTGTTGGGCCAGGAATCCCAGGAATGGTCTATTTTTTTATCTCACTGTTCATTTCTTCCATTGCTCTATACATAATTGCAATAATGCTAGGCAAAATAGGGGGGATGATTCTTGCAGCAATTGGTTTGGTAGGCATGGTCTTTTCAGCTGGTGCAACTTTGGTTCTTACTATATTAGGAGTTATCATGATATTCGTCGGCGATAACCCAAAACTCATAGTCTTGGGGAATATCGCCTTATTTGTGCTCTGCGTTCTATGCTCAGGATTTTGATAAACATTTAAATACGTTAATTAAGAAATTAAATTAAGCTAAGCAAAAAAGCAAGGAGGTGGAAAAATGCCAGAGGAAGCAGCTAAGCAAGAAGATAATGTAGTCTATGTTGGTAAAAAGCCGAGCATGGCTTATGTACTTGCTGTAATAACCCAATTCTCCGATAATAAGAAAGAGGTTACTATAAAGGCAAGGGGAAGGGCGATAAGCAGGGCAGTGGATGTTGCAGAAATTGTAAGAAGACGCTTTTTGAATGACGTGAAGATAAAGAACATAGAGATAGGGACAGAAGAGAGAGAGCTAGAGGACAAGACAAAAGTGAATGTATCAACGATTGCAATAACCCTAGCCAAATAGCCCCTTCTTTTTTCTTTTATTTTAGAATCTAAATTATAATTATGAGCAAAGCAGCCATAGCAGTTCCTTACATCATCGCTTTAGTAATTGGATTAATAATTTTAGCAGTAATGGTTTATCTTTTTCTAAGAGCCTCTGGTTCAGGAAAGTTATCCACCGAAGAATGCAGGTCTAGGTTTATTGAATGGTGCGGGATGTGTAGTAATTTGAGATGGTCTCCTTCCCTTAGTCTACCTCAAAACTTGGTCGACGATTGTAGAGATGTGCTTTATCGACATCTTTCTTTTAACATAAGCGAGTATGGGAATTGTGGCGAAGAAGATGCAAAAAAGGATTGCTGTACGGTTGGTGTAAAGAATGAGTTTTGCCCATAAAGCCATAGCAGTTCCTTACATCATCGCTTTAGTAATTGGATTAATAATTTTAGCAATTCTAGTATACTGGGTTTTTAGAACAGCAACATCGCCAACCATTTCTGTCGAGCAGTGCAAATCGAGATACATAACTTGGTGTTCAAACTGTGCTCAAATGGGTTGGCCAGCTTGGCATTGTATGCCAGATGCGGTGAAAGAATGCGAAGAAACTTTGAAAAAAATAGGACTTCATGCCACCGATCCAGGATGTTCAGGACAACCGGATGATGGTTGTAATAATACGAATGTTAAAGAAGATTGTGCAGCTCTAGGGGTTTGCTTGAACAACCCAGAATGCTAATTACCTTTCCAGGATAAAAGCCTTCTTATAAGCAGGAATTTCTTTAACTTCTTGAATTAGCATTTCATTCCTTTTTCCAATTCCAAAAACTCTAAGCTCTTTCAGAACCTTTTCCGCTCTTCTAAGCTTTCTCCCTTTCTCAGCAAATATAGTAAACAGCTTTTCGCCTCTCTTAACTTTTTCACCAATTTTTTTATAAACTAGCAATCCAGCACCCTTGTCTTTGGGTGAGCCAGCAGCCCTTGCAACTTGAATTAAAGCATGGTTGTTAATCCAAAAAATTAAACCATTCCTTTCAGCCTTTGCATCCAGCTTATAGCTTCCAACTTCTATATCCTTGGCTTTAATCCTTTCATTCCCACCTTGCATGCCGATTATTTCTCTAAGCTTTTTCTCTGCTTTCCTAGATTTTAAAATCTTAAGCGGGTCAGCTCTTTTTCCTACAAGCTTGAACAAAATCCTTGCTAGATTGCAAACCTTGTCCATCAAATCAGGAACGTTTTTTCCTGCTAAAACCTCCAAAGCTTCTCTTGCTTCCAAAGCAGGTCCTATCGCATAACCTATCGGTTGCTCGCCATAGGTTATGGCGCATTGGGTTTTAATTCCTAGCCTTCTTCCTAATTCTATAAAATCCTTTGCTAGCAAGTTAGCATCCCCTATGGTTTTAACTTTTGTCCCTCTTCCGCAAGGAATGTCTATAACCAAATGGGTTGCTCCCACAGCCTTTTTCTTAGCCATTATCGAGGGAAAAAGCAAAGGGTCTATCTCTAGGGGATGCTCTATTCTGATGAAAATATCGTCTGCAGGAGCTAGATGCAAAGCACCACCCCAAACTATGCACCCATTAGTCTTTTCAACAACTCTTTTCATTTCCTCTATGCTCAAATCGACTGGCATCAAGCATTCTGCTCTGTCTGCAGTGCCACAAGCTGAAGTTATTGCTCGAGAAGAAGTTTTTGGTATGGTTAAGCCAGCGGCTGCTACTATTGGAACCAAAAGCAAGGAAGTTTTATCTCCAACGGCTCCGCCTATCGAATGCTTCTCAGCAATTATCTTTTTCTTCAACTCTAAAATCTCTCCTGTATTCACCATAGCTAAGCTTAAGTTAGCTGCTTCTTCTAAATCTAAGCCAAAAGCATGCAAAGCTACTACAAAAGAAGCAATTTCTATGTCAGTTAAATTACCTTTAATTACATCCTTTACAATTTCTTCCATCTCTTCATAGCTTAGTTTTCTTCCAACCAGCTTATTCTTAATAAACTGTAAAGATTTGGGAAATTTTGCGACCTCGACTTCTATAAGCTTACCTTCCTTTAACCTTATATGGTCCAATTCTTCATAAACTCCAATCTCGCCCTTAGAAACTACGGTAGAGCTTAGGTTTACTATTGCAGTAACCTCAGTTTTATCGTACTTTAAAACAACCCTATCCATTCCTTTTATGCCCAGCTCTTCTGCATCCTCAGAATTCAAAATTACTATAGGCTTTCCTCCAGATGTAATCCCTAAAAGCTTTACTCTTAGCTTCATCTAACAACACATTCTCCGTTTTTACAAACGCAAGCCTTAGCTGGCTTAGGAGAAATAACTTGAGGACAAATTATTAGCCCTGGACATTCAGGAGGCACAAAAGTTTTTTTGTTCACGCATTCCCATTTTGCCCCAGCATTTTCTGGACAGCAATTGGTTATTTTCCATTCGCAATCCTCATCGCTCGAGCAAAAATTTTTAGGCAAGATGCTAGGACTAGTTCTTGCTAAAAATATCCCTAAATAAACGGCAAACATGACGATTAAAATCGTTAAAGGTATGGTTTCCATAAAATCACTAATATCTTATCTTCTTACTAACTTTTTCACCTTTAATTATCTTTACCCCTGTACTTGTTCCAATTCTTACAGCTCCTGCTTTGATTAGACTTAGAGCTTTCTCGTAGGTTCTTATTCCACCAGAAGCTTTAATTTTCATATCCGGCACAATTCTTTTAATAAGCTTTACATCCTTAACTTTCACACCCCCTCTTAAACCAGTACAAGTTTTTATGAATTCTGCCCCTGCTTTTTTGGCTATCAAACAAGCTTTCTTAATCTCAGTTTCGTTCAAATCAGGAGTTTCTATTATAACCTTTACTCCTTTCTTTCCAGCAGCTTTTACAACTTCCCTTATATCTTTTTCAACCAAATCATACTTTTTACTCTTTAGCCAGCACCTGTTCAAAACCATATCTATTTCATCGGCCCCATTCTTTATAGAAATTTTAGTTTCTACAACTTTTGCTTCAGTAGGGTTAAAACCATAGGGAAAGCCGACGACAGCAATGACCTTAACTTTATTCTTAACTAATTCTTTTGCTTTCTTAACCCAAATTACAGGAACGCAGACCGAATGAAATTTATACTTTATCGCTTCCTTGCAAAGCTTTTCTATATCTTTCTCAGTTGAAGTTGGTTTAACATTTGTATGATCTATAAACCTTGCAATTTCTTTTCTGCTAATTTTCATATTTTATCTTTATAACTTTTAAAAAATTAATTGATTTACATGAAAGTTTTTGCTTGCCCGGCTTTTTCTCTAGCTAAAAAAATAGCTAAAAAACTCAATGCAAAATTTTCTGGGATTGAGATAAAATATTTCCCAGATAATGAGATTTATTTGAGATTTAAAGAAAGGGTAGATGAGGAAGTAATTCTTGTTCAATCCCTTGCAAAAAAACCTAATGAGCGTTTGGTTGAGCTAATTTTTTCGAGCTTGACTGCAAAAGATTTAGGGGCAAGAAAAGTGATTGCTGTAATTCCTTACCTAGCTTATATGAGACAGGATAAAAGGTTTAAAAAGGGAGAATGCATTAGTGCAAGAGTTTTAGCAGAAATTCTTCAGGCTTCGGAAATAGATGCTTTATTTACTCTAAACCCTCATTTGCACAGGATCAAAAGTTTGAGCGAGATATACAGAATTCCTGCTTTTGAACTTAGTTGCGAAGGAGAGATAGCAAAATATATCCAAAAAAAATTTTCGAAAGATGAGTGGGTTTTAGTTGGACCGGATATTGAATCTACTAATTTTGTTAGACGAATTTCAAGAATTTCCGGCTTCGATCATTTTATTTTGAGAAAAAGAAGAATTAGTTCAAAAAAAGTAAAAATTTTTGTTTCTAAACTTAAGCCTTCTAAGAAAAATGCTATTATAATAGATGATATTTTAAGCACGGGTGAAACTCTGATAAAAACCATCAAAGAACTAAAAAAATTAGGTTTTAGAAAATTTTTCTGTATAGTTGTTCATTTGCTTTCTGAAAAAGGTTTAAAAAAAGTTGAAAAATTTTGTAAAGTGGTTTCGACGAATTCTGTTCCAAGCAGGGTAAGCAAGATAGATGTTTCTGAAGTTTTTTCGCTTGCTATAAAAAGATATTTAACCGAAAAACCTATTAGGGAAATAGATGAGCTTTTTTGAAAAAGCTAGGAAAGAAATGGTCAAGCGTTTAGAAGATTTCGGCTATTTAAAAGATCCGAGAATTAAAAAAGCTATGCTTAAGGTCAAAAGAGAACTTTTTGTCTTACCCGAATACAAAGCTGATGCTTATGTGGATACTCCTTTACCAATTCCTGGAAATGCTACCATTTCTGCGCCTCACATGCATTGCATTTACTTGCATGCTTTAGAGTTAAAGGAAGGGGATAAGGTTTTAGAAGTGGGTTTTGGTTCTGGTATTTTACTGGCTTATATCAGAGAAATTGTTGGAAAGAAAGGGAAGATAATTGGGATGGAAATCAATCCAGAAACTTTCAAGTTTGGAAAAAGGAATTTGAGAAAAGCAGGGTATAAAGATATAAAATTAATTTTAGGGGATGGTTCGAAAGGTTCAGCTAAGGAAGCGCCTTTTGATAAAATTTTGGTAAGCGCAGCTTGCCCAGAGGTTCCTAAGCCATTAATAGAGCAGCTTAAACCTAATGGCATATTAATCGCTCCCGTTGGTGGTATTTCAGGAGGGCAAGATTTGATTAAAATCAGAAAAGTAAACGATAAGATTAAGAAAGAGAATTTGGGCGGAGTGATATTTTTACCCTTAACAGGAAAGTATGGGTTTAGAGTTTAATCAATTAAATGGGGTCGCTGGGATTTGAACCCAGGTGACGAGGTACCTTCCTTTCATCTTTTATCAAAGCTCCAAGACTCAAAGCACCTCTGGAGCCTCGCAGCCTAGACCAGACTAGCTGACGACCCCTCAAAAATTTAATTTGTTTACCTATTTTTAAAAGTTTACTAATAACACTAAGTTTAAAGTTTAAAAAATGATACAACATTTGTCAAACCAATTAGATTTAAAATTAAAATTATTATCGGCTGATGGATAAAATAGATTACTAGAGAATGTTTACCAAGAAAAGAAAGAACTTTAACGAGTTTTAGATTCGGCAAATTGATTTTAAAATTTCTTTTTCCCTTAGGATAAAAAATCTTTCCTAAAAAAACTCCTAGAAGTAAAACGCCAAACCAAGGGAAAATAGGAAAATAATCGAACGAAAAGAAATTTTTGGGGATAAAGCCTAACCAAAGCAAGTAGCTAAATTCAAACCTTAAGTTCCAAATCCAAATTCCGACAAGGATTATAGAAATTCCGAGCAATAGATGAACTAGCTTGTTTTCAAAATATTTCAGGAACGGATAAATCAAGAATGAAGTTAACCCAAAAAAATGCAAAATACCAAAAACTATGAAACCTTTTTTGAGGAAGAGAAAGCTCAGCAAGGTTATCATGCTTGCCAAAATTATCAATTTAATTCCTCTTCTTAAGAACCTGTAAAAGCTTCTTCTCCTTGAATAGCTTAGGTGCAAGCAAATGCCAGAGATTAAAATGAAAAGGAAGGCTATTGGAATAGCAAAGAGGTAAATGTTTGGAGAAGGAAAGAAAATGTCAAAGGCAAAATGGTAAGCAACCATTAGTAAAACTGCAATTCCTCTCGCCAAATCGATTTCTAAATAACGCACAATGTATAATTAAACTTAAAAACTTAAAAGCCCCGGGAGGGATTTGAACCCCCAACCCCCTGCTAGCTCGCTTTCATTCCATCAAACTAGCAGGTACAAGGCAGGTGCTCTACCGTTGAGCTACCGGGGCTTTAAATAGCTTAACTAATTATTTTTATAAATCTTTAATTTAAAGTGATTTCATGCTAATTCCAGAAGACGTTAGGAAAATTTTAATTTCACAGCAATACAGAATAGTAGGTTCGCATAGCGCTGTTAAGATTTGTCACTGGACTAAAAAAAGTTTAACTGAGAATAAAGTGTGCTACAAGGAAAAATGGTATGGAATCAAATCGCATCGCTGCTTACAATTTTCACCAAATGTAATCTGGTGCGATCATCATTGCTTGTGGTGCTGGAGAATTCAATCTGGAGACAGGGCTAATTTAGTTTGGAAAGAATTCCCATTTGAACCAGAAAAAATAGACGAGCCAAAAGAAGTTTTAATCCAAGCAATAGAAGCAAGAAAAGAGTTGCTCTCCGGCTTTAAAGGAAACCCTAAGGTTGATAGGCAAAAGTGGGAAGAAGCGATCAAGCCAACCAGCATTGCTATAAGCTTGTCTGGTGAACCATGCTTGTACCCAAAGCTATCCGAATTAATAGAGGAATCGCATAAACTTGGCATGAAAACTTTTTTGGTAACCAATGGAACCCTACCAGAAGTTTTGGAAAAGCTTAGCTTGCCTTGGCAGCTATACATTACTTTGCCTGCTCCGGATGAAGAAACTTATTTGAAAGCTTGCAGGCCTTTGATAAAGGATGGTTGGAAGAGGATAAACAAAAGCCTTGAGCTTTTTCCGAGCTTGGATTGCAGAAAGGTTATCAGGTTAACTTTAGTTAAAGATCTTAACTTAAAAAATCCTGAAAAGTATGCTGAGTTGATTCTGAAAGCTGAACCAGATTTCATCGAAGCTAAAAGCTACATGCATGTTGGAGAAAGTCAAAAAAGATTGAAAAAAGAAAACATGCCTTCTATGGAAGATATAAGAATTTTTGCTAAAAGGTTGGCTGAATTAATCGGCTATGAATATAAGGATGAAGATTTGGCTAGTAGGGTAGCTCTTTTAACCAGAGAATAGGTTTAATCATGAGGAAAAAATTTTGTCCTAAGTGCGGTAAAGAAACTGAAAAATTTTACGATAATTTATGCAGCGAGTGCTTTCTTGAAAAAATTTCTTTCAAGGATTTAATTCCAGATAAAATTTCGATTAAAATATGCAAGTATTGCGGTAGAGTTTTGTGGAGAAATAAATACTTTAACAGAGCAAACGATGCCGTAGAAGAAATTCTGTCCAGGCTTTTTAAAAAGGATGAAATAAAAGAAGTCTTTTATGAAATTTTGGATGGAAAAGTTTCCGTGAAAATTTGGATAAGGATTGATGATCTGGAAAAACAAGAAGAAAAAGTTTCTAAATTGGCTATTAAAAACATAACTTGTAAATTTTGCTTCATGAAATCCACTGGCTATTACCAAGCAATCCTGCAAGTAAGAGCATCAAAAGACATTTCAAGCAAGATTTTAAAAGAGGTAGAGAAGCAAATTAATATCTTAAACAAAACTGATGAGCTTGCATTCATTTCAAAGGTAGAAGAACTTAAAAACGGTTTTAACATTCTTATAGGTTCAAAAAAGGCAGCTTTAGCTTTAGTAAAAATTTTAAGGAGAAAGTTTGACGGAAAGATTAAAATTTCAAGAAAACTAGGTAGTATTAAGAAGGGTAAAAAGCTTTGCAGATATACCATTTTGCTTTCGATGGGTGAATGAATGGGGAAGAAGAAGTTTCAACCAAGCCAGGAAGAGCTTGAGATAGCTAGGATTAGAGTTCCGAAAGAAGGAGAAGTTTTGGGAATAGTCGAGTTAATGCTAGGCGGAGATAAGATGAGGGTAAGATGCGATGATGGAAAGGTAAGGATATGCAGAATTCCTGGAAAGTTAAGAAAAAGAGTTTGGATTAGGGTTGGAGATTTGATCTTAGTTCAGCCATGGAAGGCTCAGAGCGATGAGAGGGGAGATGTTATATTCAAGTATACGCCAACCCAAGCAAACTGGCTTAAAAGAAAAGGTTATGTTAAATCTATTTCTTTTTAAAAACTAAATTTTAAAAAGTGGGAAGATGGTAAGCGGAAAAGCTTTGATAAAATACTTTTTGGCAGGAGGACTAGGAATAGGAGTACTAAACATTTTGTATAGGATACCTTATTTAGGATCTTTCATAGGATATTTAACTCTTCCTTATCCAGCATCCCTAATCTTCAATGTGCTTACAGGAATATCAACACTAATAATAGGTCTTATTTTAGACCTAGTTTGGAAAGACTAACTTTTTACTTTTTTATTTTAGGTGAAATTCTTGAGGGAAAAATTTTTGGAAGATTTTAAGATTGAGAGAAAATTCTTTGATAAGAGAACTTTGCTGGCTATCTTCAAGCTCATGAATAAGGGTTATGTCGATAGGGTTGAAAGCTTGGTTAAGGAAGGAAAAGAAAGCTGCGTGCTTTCTGCAAAGGATAAATCGAATAATTGGATTGCTTTGAAAGTTTATAGAACTGAGCATTGCGATTTTAAGAACATGTGGAAATATCTAATTGCTGACCCAAGGTTCTTTGGAATCAAAAAGGATAGGAGAAGCGTGGTTTATGCTTGGTGCAGGAGAGAATTCAAGAATTTAAAAATTGCTTTCAAAGCTAAAGTCGCTTGCCCAAAGCCAATAGCTTTCTTTGAAAATGTTCTGGTAATGAGTTTTGTTGGAGAAGATGGAAAGCCAGCCCCTCGTTTAGTGGATGTTATTCTGAGCAAAGAGGATGCAAGCTCAATCTACAAGCGAATAATCCAAGAAGTAAAAAAGCTTGTAAGCTTTAAATTGGTTCATACAGATTTGAGTGCGTTCAACATTTTACTCTTCAACAAACCTTATCTAATAGACTTCAGTCAGGCTGTAACTTTTGCCCATCCGCTTGCAAAAGATTTTTTAATTAGAGATTTGAAGAATATTAATTTATACTTCAAAAAGCTTGGAGTTAGGGTTAAGGATGAGGAAAAATTGTTTGAAGAGTTGGTTCCATGAAGGATTGGGTTAGAATTCCTGAAGAGCGAATGAAGATTTTGAAGAAGAATGAGGAATGGATAGAGGAATTGGAAAATTTGGCAGGGTGTAAGATAGAGCTAAACGAAGAAGTTTCCATAGAGAGCGAGGATCCTCTAAAAATTTTGAGGATAAAGGAGGTTATAAAGGCTTTTGGGAGAGGGTTTAGCTTTAGGGATGCTTTAAGCCTGCTCGACGAAGACTATTATCTGGAAATAATAAACGTTAAAGATTTTTCTGGCAAATCAAAGAATAGGATGAAAACTTTGAAGGCAAGGGTAATAGGAAGCGAGGGAAAGGCTAAAAAAATGATAGAAAGGTATACGAATGCAAAAATTGCAATTTATGGAAAAACGATTTCGATAATAGGAAGGTTCGATGAAGTTAGGATAGCGAGAGAAGCCATAGAAATGCTCTTAAAAGGAAGCTTGCATTCCACAGTCTATAGATTTTTGGAGAGGAGTAGGTTGTAATGACCATAACAGCTGAAGAGCTTAGCGAGAAAATTAAGGAAATTAGCATTGCAGAATTTTTTGAAAAGAATAGACATTTGCTTGGCTATGAAAGTCTAACTAAAGCTTTGATTACGGTTGTTAAGGAGGCAGTCGAGAATAGTTTAACCTGGAGCACACCAATCTTTCTCGAAGTAAACGGGAAGGTTGAAATAAGGAAAATAGGCGAGTTTATAGATGAGCAGTTTGAAAAATATAAGAAGTTTGTGATAAAAGAAAGGGGTGGAAATCTCGAGAAGTTAAAGAAGTTTGACCCAACAAAAGTCTTGTGCTTTAATCCGAGAACCCAAAAGCTTGAGTTCAAAGCTGTGAGGACTCTCTTTAGACATAAACCAAATAGCAAAATATTCAGGATTACTTTGGAAGGTGGAAGGTATATAGAGCTTACTGACTATCATTCTATCTTCTCTCTTCGGGGTTCTGAAGTAAAGGCTGTTAAAACTTCTCAACTCAAATTGGGTGATTTGATTATCGTCCCAAGGAATCCTTGGAACCTGTGCCCCATAGAAAAAATAGATGTGTTGGAAGAACTCCTTCGCTTGCCAGAAGAAATAACCAGAAACATTCGAATTTATGGAGTTAGAAATATAATTAGAAAATTAAAAGCCGAGCTCAAAAAAGTTCTTGGAAAAGAAAAGTCTTATAGAATTCAGGACTTTAAAAAGTGCGATAGCATACCATTAAGTTTGGCAAGGAAGCTACCACCTAAACTAATAAAAGTTTTTAAAAAATGCAAGTTTGGACTTAAATTTTCGAAATATAAAATACCGTTGGAGATTCCGATAACCGAGGAGCTTCTAGCATTCTTGGGAATTTACGTAGCCGAAGGTTGTACTTTACACAATTTGGAAAAGGTTATTCTTTCCTTTGGAGCGGAAGAAAAAGAGCTTTTAAACTACTCGAAGAAGATTGTAAAAAGGGTTTGGGGAATTGATGCAGCCATTAAAAAACCTCACGAAACTGCAGTGAATTTAATCATGAATTCCAAGAATTTAGGCTTTTTACTAAAGTATGTTTTCAAGGTAGGTTGCAATGCTAAAGAAAAAAGAATACCAGGGTTTGTATTCAAGCTTAGCCCGAAACTTAAAGAAACTTTTATTCTAGCTTATCTAAGTGGGGATGGTCATCCATCGCTAAAAATATTTAGAGTACTTAAGAAAAGAGGAAATATCCATGAAATTCCTGCTGAAAAAATAACCTTAGCTACTGTAAGCAGAGGTTTGATAGTTGACTTGCAATATCTCTTTTCTTCCTTAGGTATTTCTTATAGCTACTCCTTTTCCGAGGCAGAGGAAAGAAAGATTAAGGATAAGATAGCAAGATTCTCACCTTCGCATACACTCTACATCTATACCAATCAGCTTAAATCTTCTATCTTTAAAGTCCCGATTCAGCTTAGAAAAGTTTTTGATAGCAAGCTTAGGTATTCGGTTGCTAGGTCGAATCAAAGGATGATATACGTGGATACGTTGCTCAGAGCCCTTAATGGTGGCCTAGTAGAAATAGATAAAGATTTTGAGAAATTCGTCAAGGGCGACTTAGGAGTTTTACCAATCAAGAAAATAGAGGAAATAGATTATGAAAGGGAATGGGTTTATGATGTGAGCGTTCCTGGAAATGAAAATTTTGTTGCAGGTTTTGGCCCAATCGTTTGTCATAATTCTTTAGATGCTTGCGAGGAAGCAGGAATTTTACCAGAAATTTATGTATCGCTTAAGGAAATTGCTCCCCAAAGGTTTAGAGTTATAGTTGAAGACAATGGTCCAGGAATAGTCGAGTCTAAGGTACCAGTTGCGTTTGCTAAATTCTTAGTCGGTTCTAAATTCTATAGGCTTAGACAAAGTCGAGGAATTCAAGGTATAGGCATCCATGGAGCTGTTTTGTACTCTCAGCTTACGACAGGCAAGCCAGTTAAAGTTATTTCGAGTACTGGCAAAAAAATCCATGAGTTTGAGCTTATGATAGATGTTACAAAAAACGAACCAAAGGTAATTTCTCACTCGGTTAAAGAAAATCCAAAGAAATGGCATGGGGTAAGGGTTGAACTGGAAATAGAAGGAAGGTACGTTAGAGGTTCTCAGTCTGTAATCCAATATCTAAAGCAAACAGCAATTGCAAATCCTTTTGCCCACATAATTTTTGATGGACCTGATGGGAGAATAGAATTCAAAAGGGCGATAGATAAGATTCCCAAGCAACCGATAGAAATTAAGCCCCATCCTTATGGGGTTGAATTGGGAATTCTGAGAAGGATGCTTTCAAATACCAAAGCAAAAACTTTGCTAAAATTTTTAACTAGCGAATTTTCAAGAATTGGAAAAAGGTCAGCAATTCAAATCTGTAAGCTTGCAAAGCTAGAATTAAGGAGAAATCCAAGAGAATTGAAGCATGATGAAATTTCTAGATTGCACAAAGCCATGCAAATGGTCAAGCTAATGTCTCCTCCAACCAATTGCTTATCTCCCCTAGGCGAAAAGCTAATAGAAGAGGGTTTAAAAAAGGAAATAAACGCAGAATACTTTGTTGCTGTAACCAGACCGCCTACAGTTTACAGAGGCTATCCATTTCAAGTAGAAGTAGGCTTAGCTTACGGAGGAGAATTGCCAGAAGCGTGTAATCTATTAAGGTTTGCAAACAAGGTTCCGCTTATTTATCATCAGGCAGGATGTGCAATAACCCAAGCTGTCAAAGAAGTTGATTGGAGAAGGTATGGAATATCCCAAGCAAGCGGCCAATTACCAAGCGCTCCCCTAACTATCTTAGTCCATTTTGTTTCTGTTTGGGTACCATTTACTTCAGAAGGAAAGCAAGCGATAGCAAACTATCCAGAAATAATTAAGGAAATCAAGCTTGCTTTGCAGGATGCAGGAAGAAAATTGGCTTCTTATCTAAGGCAGAAAAGGAAGGCAAGGGAGAGACAACTGAGAAGACAACTGTTCGAAAGGTATATACCGGTTGTTTCAGAAGCTTTGGCTAAGTTAACTAATAAAGACAAGAAAATTATTTTAAATAAGTTGGAAGGAATGATTAAAAAGAGGGTTGAGGTTAAAGGTGGAAAAGTTGAAAGAAGCGAAGAAAAAGCTTGAAGAGTTGGGCAAGAAGATTTTGAAGGATATAGAGAAAGGGGAAAACCCTAGCATAGAGATTCCTATAAGAGCTTTATCCAACGTCGTGTACGATGAGAAGACTGGGATGCTAACCTTGGGAAAGAAGAGTGCAAAAAGATACCTGTTCCATGTAGCTCATGCCAAAAAATTCATGCAAACTTTACTGGTTGCCTCTTTTTGCAAAGAATTGATAACTCAAAACTTGCATACAAGCTTAAGAGATTTGTTTTATGCATTGAAAAGGACTTTGCCCAACAGCAATGAGAATACCTTTGATGAACAAAGAGAAAGCGACCCGATAATAGTTGACTTGGAAGTTGCTCTAGATGTTTTAAGAGAACAATTGCATTTGAATGCAGATGTAAGAGGAAGGGTAGTAGGAGATGTGATTATTAGAGATAGAGGAGATAGGATAGACTGGTCTAAGCTTGGTTCGGGAGGATGGGCCATTCCAAGCAATGTCGAAGATATAGAGTTCAAGAAAGTTAATGCAAAATTTGTTTTGGTTATAGAGAAGAATGCTGCATTCGAAAGGTTGCATGAGGATAAGTTCTGGAAGAAGCATAAGTGCATACTTTTGACTACTCAAGGTCAAGCGGCAAGAGGAGCTAGAAGATTAATTCAAAGACTTGCAACAGAATTTAATTTACCAGTATATGTCTTTACAGACGCGGACAGCTATGGATGGTATATTTATTCGGTTATCAAGTATGGTTCCATGAGCTTAGCTCACGTTTCTGACAGATTAGGGACGCCTACAGCAAGGTTTATTGGATTAACCATAAGCGATGTGGATAAATTCAAGCTTCATAACTTTACCATTAAAGCAAAGGAAGTTGATATAAAAAGGGCAAAGGAAATGTTAAAATATCCTTGGTTTAAGCATCCAGCTTGGCAAAAGGAGCTTAAATTAATGATTAAGAGAAAGATTAAAGCAGAATTAGAAGCTTTGTCTGGAAGAGGGTTAAAATTCGTCACAGAAACTTACTTACCTGAAAAAATTAAAAATCAAGATTTCTTACCCTAATCAAAAAATTTAAGAGCTTAATTTTTCTATGCTAATTTAGGTTTGCATGGACGTTGCACTAATCCCAGCTTTCAACGAAGAAGAAACCATTTATGAAGTCGTGACTAGAGCCAAAAGGATAGGCTTAACACCAATCGTTATAGACGATTGTTCTAAGGATAGAACGAGCGAGCTTGCTAGAAAGGCTGGAGCGATTGTTTTGAAGCATGAGAGAAATAAGGGAAAGGGAGAAGCGATTAAGACGGGCTTCAACTTTTTGAAAAACTTGGATGGAGTAAAGCATGTTGTTCTGCTGGATGCAGACCTTCAGTATTTGCCAGAGGATTCGCTAAACCTTTTGCTTCCTTTAAGAGAGGATAGAGTTGATATAGTTTTTGGTTGCAGAGATTTTAGAAAAATTCCTTTGAGGCATAGGCTGGGCAACTGGGTTTGGAGAAATTCTTTCAACCTTTTTTTCAGAACGAATTTTAAGGATACAAATTGCGGACTGGTGGCTTTAACGAGAGAAGCTATAGAAAAGGTTAAGGATGGTTTGCAAGGAGGCTACATAGTTGAAAATTCCATTCTAGTTCAGGCTTTAAGAAATAACCTAAAAGTTAGACAAGCTCCTGTTAGAGTTTACTACAAGAAAAAAAGCAGCTTCTTGAGAGGAATAAGAGTCGTCCTAGGAGTTTTGATTTTTATTTTAAAGGAAGGGTTAAAATTTAGGCTGAAGAGAATTTAAACTTAGAAAAATAACTTTAATCATGAAGCTTGCCCTAGCTTCCATTTTCACCCTAGGCCTGCTCTTCGCATTCTTACTTGCCGTAATAGCTGGCATATTCTATTTTTTGGGAATTGTTGAAATTTGGTTCCTAATAACTTTCACAGGAGTTTTATTCTTCCTTCAATGGTTGCTTTCCCCTTATCTATCCGACCTGGTTTTTCAATGGCTCTACAAGCTTAAGTGGATAGGAATAGAGGGAATAGCCAAGAGAGACAAAGGTTTGGCAAGATTCATAGAAGAAACTTGTAAGAAGAATAGGATAAAAGTACCAAAGATAGGTTTTATAAACGACGATAATCCGCAAGCCTTTTGCTATGGTTCTGCAGCCTTTAACGCAAGACTAGTTTTTACAGAAGGGATTTTCACTTACCTGGATAAGGAAGAGAGAAAGGCAGTTTTTGCTCATGAGCTAGGCCATATAGTTCACAGAGATTTCATAATAATGAGCCTAGCAGCATTCTTACTTTCATTACTCTACCATTTTTCTCAAGTCTTGCTAAGAGCAAGAGGAAGGAAAAAGGGCGGAATAGTAATTCTTGGAATAATTTCTTATGTTTTTTACTGGATTGGAACTTATATCTTGCTTTTCCTTAGCAGGATAAGAGAATATTTTGCAGACGAATTCTCAGCAAAGGCTACGAGCCCTGATAGCTTGGCTAGAGCTTTGATTAAAGTAGCCTATGGAATAATAGCTAAGCCAGAAGCAAAAAGTCAGCTCGAGCTGATGAAAGGAACGAGAACTTTAGGAATAATGGATTTTTCAGCTGCTAAAGGAATAGGGCTGGCTTACATAACTTCCTTAAAACTCAAAAGCTGGAAGCCTTTGCAAAAGATCTTCCTTTTTGATTTAAAAAACCCGTGGGCTTTCGTATACGAGCTCAATTCTTCCCATCCTTTAACCGCAAAACGAATAAGAAGACTTTCTAAGCTAGGAAAAGTTTCAGCTTTCGATTTCGAAGCTATAGAAAAATATCCTGTGGACCTTAAAAAGCTGTATGCGAACTTTTTCAGGGATATTTTCTTCCTATTCTTACCTTTACTTTTCTTCCTCGGATTTTCTATTTCTGCAATCTTACTCTTTCTCAAGCTTGTAGTTTTGCCCATACCCTTAAGCTTTATAGTTTGTTTGTTCTTCGTTGGTCTAGGCTTGTCCGTAATGGCTAAAACCCTCTACAGGTATCCTGAGAAATCTTTGAAAGAAACAACCATATTTGAGTTAATGGAAGATGTTTATGCTTCCCCGATAAGAGGAAAGTGGGTTAAGCTAAAGGGAAAAATAATAGGGAGAGGGATACCAGGATTAATTCTTTCGGAAGACATGATGTTCCAGGATAGAACAGGGTTAGTATATCTAAACTACGAGGGTTTAATACCATTCTTTGGTAATCTAGTCTTTGCTCTATTCAAATTGGATAAATTGGTAGGAAAAGAAGCTGAAATAGAAGGCTGGTTCTTGAGGGGATTAAGTCATAGGATTGAATTGAAAGAAGTAAGATGCGAAGGTAAAAGGATTAAAAGCTGGGTAAAGTTGTGGGGAATGCTTGCTGGATTAATGCTTATCTTAATCGGTTTTGTTTTGTTAATAATCTTTGGCATCTCCTTTTAGAAAAAGATAAATTTAAAAACTCGAAATTATTTAGAGAGCTTTTGTAGGGGCGGTAGCTCAGCCCGGGAGAGCAACCGGCTGAAGACCGGTGTGAGTGGTCTGAAAAACCACCACCAATCGTGGGTTCAAATCCCACCCGCCCCATCCCAAGAATTTTTAATTTCTTTCCAAACTATTAATTATGGTAACCCTAAGGATAATGCCATTTGGTGAAGTACCAAAATACGTTTTGGATGCGATAAGCGAAGAATTGAGAAGTTCTCTAAACCTTATGACAGAAATTTCTGAGCCAAAAGGTTTACCAAAGGAATTTTACAATCCTTTCAGGCATCAGTATCTTGCAGAAAAAATTTTGGATTTCATCGCCCAAAAATTCAAGGGGAATATTCTAGCAATTACTAATGAAGACTTGTATGCTGAAGGCTTGAACTTTGTCTTTGGAGAAGCTGAATTGCCTGGAAGGGTTTGCATAGTTTCCATTCATAGGTTAAACCCAAAATTTTACAGACAGCCTGAGAATAAGAGCTTGCTAATAGAAAGAGCTGTCAAGGAAGCGAAGCATGAGGTTTGTCATGCCTTATTCGGCTTAAGGCACTGCGATGACCCAAATTGCGTGATGAGCTTTAGCAATACGATCTTCGATGTCGATAGGAAGAGCAAAGAATTGTGTAGTAAATGTAAGGCAAGGATTTCAAGACGTTAAACTATTTGAGATGCTTGTCGAAAAAATCTTTAACCCTTTCCTTATTCAACGGAAAGCCTTTTTTGAAGTATATGTGAGTAGTTCCACAAACGCATTCGACTTTAGCTTCTTCATAAGCTTTTAAGCTCTTGATTTTTTCAACTTCTTTTTCAGGAAATTTATAAGCGCATTGAGCACACCTATCCAAAGGAATTTGATTGTACACTCTTACTTCCCATGTTTTTAAATCTTTTATAAAGCCGGGCGAGGATGCAATTAGGTCTACGAGCTTATCTTCATACATTTGAAGTAAGATATATCCCTGCTCAGAATCTTTTGACCTTAATTTAAGTTGTTGCTTTTGCATACTTTTATAAATGATAGAAAAATATTTAAAATTAAACTGGTTTTGAGTGATAGTATGCAGCAGAAAAAGATTTGGGAAGGGGAGTTGATCGAAAATAGGGTAATAATTTGGAGCCCGGCAGCTGTCATTCTTTATGACGAATCTGGTTACGGAAAGCCTCAGCCTGAACTTAAGCCTCAAAGGTTAGAGCTTGACCTAATAGAAGCTGCCTTCTTACTCGAAAGAGGAAAGCTAAAAGTCTGGGTTAAGGAGAACAACCAAAAGAAATTCTTAAGCTTGCAAGAATTCATGGAAATCGCTAAAGAAAGAGTCAATCAATTTCTCCCTCAATTTATCGTTTATAGGGATTTGAGGAATAGAGGATTTTTGGTTAAGACGGGCTTTAAGTTCGGAGCCTTTTTCAGACTTTATGATAGGGGGGTAAAGCTCAAGCGAGGCCCTAAAGCTCCTCACGAGCATACAAAGGCTGTAGTGCATGCTGTAGCTGAGGAAGCTGCTTTTAGCTTGCCAGAAATGTCAAGAGCGGTTAGGTTGGCTCAAAACATTAGAGCAACCATGTGGTGGGCTGTAGTCGATAGGGAAGGGGATGTAACCTATTATGAAATTAAGCGAATAACACCTTAATTTCTCGAAATTTTTATAATCTTTTAAGTTCAATTTTAGAGATATGAACCCTAGTGATGCCAATGGGAAGAATTAAAACTTCGCTAATTAAGCATATAGCTCATGATTTGCTCGAGCGATACCCTGATAAATTTTCTCCTAGCTTCGAGAAGAATAAAGAAATTCTAAAACAATTGACGGACATTAAATCAAAGAAAATAAGGAATATGGTTGCTGGCTACATAGCTTCTTTCTTGAAAAGAACTTCTTAATTTTTATTCTTTGAACTTCAAAATTAAATTATGGAAAAATCTCAGGCAAAAATCGATGAGTTTGCTTTCATCTTGCTTGCTGGCTTGCTTTTCATAATAATTTTAACGGTTGCCTGGTCAAGCCTACCCAAACCAACTTTAGAAGTTTCTCCAGAGTTCATATCCTTAGTCGCTGTTAGAGGAAGTACAGCAAAAGCTACCTTGTTTTTTAATGGCTCTGCCTCGAACGTTACCCTAAAAGCTAAAGGAGATATAGCAAACTGGGTTAAATTTAGTAAAAACCAGTTTCCGTTAGCCCAAGCTACAGAGATAACCCTAACCTTTTACATTCCTTATTCAATAGAATTTGGAACTTACTCTGGGAATATAGAAATAGAGTTTGATGGGGAGAAAAAAACAATTCCTGTCACTCTGGATGTGGTTGAAAGAGAGGCAGAGTCTTATCGCTCTTTTAACCTTGGAGATTTTTCTGTAAGCTACTTTTCTGGAAAAGAGATTTTAGCATCTAAAAGCGATTTTGAAGTTGTAAAAGGATACTTTGTTGATTACCCTTCAACTTTGGTTGCTCCAATCGATGAAGAAATGTTTCCAATTCTCAAATCCGGATTCATTTCTCTAATGATAGAGGAAACTAATAGTGCTGGAAATCTTGCAGTAAAGTTTAACGATGAAATCATTTTTGATGAAAAAACAGGAGCAGGTGAAATTAAAATTCCGATAGAGAAAGAGAAAATTAAAAGTTCTAATGTTATAAAAGTAGAGGCTGGTTTACCAGGATGGAAATTCTGGATGAATACAGTTTATAAAGTTAAAAGCTTGGAGTTCGGGATAAACTATGAAGGTATTAATTTCAAACAATCAACCTTTTCCTTAAAGCAAGAAGAAATAGACAATTTTAAATGGGGTAAAGTAATATTTCAGCTGAAGAATAGGACAGGAGAGGGAAATTTAATAATCAAAATAAATGGCGAAGAGGTTTATAGAGGGGTGCCAGAAGTTTCTGTTGGCGGATTATTTGGCGTATATTTCAGCGAAATTCCCTTGAATAAAACTAATGAAATCTTATTTTCTGCAGAAAAGGCTTCTACCTATGAGCTTGGTAGAGTAACCTTAACCATCGCTTATTCAAGCTATTAAAGTTGCTAAAGCTATGAAATCTCTTGAGCCTGTAGCCCCTCCCAAAATTCCTATGCATAATTTAAGGAACCTGCCAAACTCTTTATCTTCAGTAAATTTGTCTATTAAGATTAAAATTAGGACAACTATTATTAGCTTAGCAAATACAAAAGATACAGGAGAAAAAAGTTTGATCAAAAAAGTTGGCAAGATATGCTGCTCACCAAAACCAAAAAATTGTAAGGCTGTGAAGGTAACGGTTGCATCGAACATTTGGATTAGCGTAACCAACCTATTCTCTAAATTCCAAGTTTTAAGGAAGTAAAAGATTAAAACCCAGGGCAAATAGAATAGAATTACTAGCCCAATTCCATAAAAATTTATTATTTCTAAGAATGCTAGAGGAAGAGCCGCTAGGATTATTCCAATTAGAAAAACTGGCTTGAAATAAGGTATGCCTTTTTTTTTCTCTAAATAAATGCTGAATAAAATTGCTGAGAAAACTATCGAGAAAACAAAAATGTAGATTCCTGGCGTTACGAAAAGATAAGAGTTTAATATTCCTGCATCTTGTAAAACCCTTATTGCACCACCAAAAACTATGTAAGGAGAAATTGCAAGAGCAAGTTTCTTATCAATTTTAATCTTAAGCTTTTTGAGAATTTTAAAAATTAGTAGAATCGCAAGGATGAAAATTATCCCATAGGTTAAAGTTTTCGGTACATCATAGCCAGTTTTTTTTGGATGAAGGAAATAATCGAGTAAAGACACAACTTAAATTAATATTTTCTAAAGTTAAAAATCTAATCAATGAAAAAAGAAGTTTTAATTTGTTTGAGCTTAATTTCTTTAATATTCTTTTCTGGATGTACATTTCCTTGGAATCAGCCTTCTCTCCCAACCTATAAGGATGATGCTATAACCATAGAAGATTATGCAGTTTCTACAACAGAGCCTTATGCAGGCAGTAGAGTAACGATTAAGTTTTTAATTCAGAATAACATAGAAGATCCTATTAAGAATGTAGAGGTTAAGTTTTTTGATCTTTCTGGATTTTCTGATCCATCTTTGGATTGTGGAGATGTTGAACCTGAAGATGATGTAACTTGTTATTTTGACGAATTGGATAGTTTAGACTATAAACCAATTAAAATAACCCTTAAAGCTCCTGAGGAAGAACAAATAACTGCTCCGACCAAGTTTACAGTAAGTTTTCTTGTTAATTATACCATGAGTAGTGAAAGAAGTGTTATGGTTCCTGTAGTGGATGGTATAATTAAAACTGAGCCTGAATCAGAATTTTTGGTAAGTGAGCAAAAACATGGTCCAGTAAGAGTCGATTTCGATTTTCCTATTAAAAGAAAAAGGAAGGAAGATGAAAGGGAAATTATAGAAAGGTGGGTGGTTGCTGGAGAGCCTTTTGAGGTTAAGTTCAAATTTAGACATACAGGAACTCTAAGAGATGTTGAACCAATCAATATAACTAAAATTAGGATAGATTATAAAGGTATAGAAGTAATCGAACCTTGCGATTTCAAGAAAGAAACTAACACGTCTAAGAGAAATATTCTACTTCTTTCAACTCGAGAAAGAAATTTGCTTAAATGCAATTTTAATGCAACCGAAACAAAATACCCTGAATTTTTAGCCGAACTCAAACTCAGCTATAACTATACTTATACTTTCATCAAGAGAGAAACTTTTACTGTGAAACCATCTCCATTTTAAATTTATATTCATAGATTTTCAAATTTAGATTAGATGGACATGAAGAAAACTCTTGGTTTGCTCGCTTTGATAGGAATAATAGCACTTTCAGGTTGTGTAGCACCAGGCCCTACACCAAGAGTAGGAGGAGAGATAGCAATCGGAATGCTAGTTGATGAAACAACCGTACCAAAAGGCTCCCCAGTAGGCGTTACGATAACAGTAGAAAACAAAGCTCAAGCACCGATAGAGAATGTTTACGCAGAAGTTTATGGTCCCTTAGACTGGAGTGGTTTTGAGAAGAAAGGACCTTATAGTTTGAGGCCAGATGACATAAGAGAGTTCTTCTGGGTTCTAACTGCTCCAGATGTTTCATCAGACACTCAATATACCTTATACGGAAAAGTTCAGTATGACATGACTGTAGATAAAACGTTTACTGCGACTATCGTAACTTATGACTACTATAAGAGAACCAAAACCGTTTCTTCAGTTTCAGAATCGAGTGCTGATGAAGGAGGTCCCATAGATATTTCTATTTCAGCAGTAGGTGCTCAAAGATACATTTATCCTGATCAAGAAACTGTGGAGTTTCCAATAAAAGTTATTATAACCAACAGAGGAGCAGGGAAAGTTTTCTTACAAGGTACCCAACCAACCTTAGAAGATGGTTTGAACAAGATTGCTGTGACTGTTTCCTCAACCAACAACGCATTAGTTTGCGAAGATGTGCCAGGAACTGTATATCTAACAAGAGAAGGAACCTATGCGTTCATTTCGTGCGATTTAGTAGTTAACAAAGCAGATGTGGAAGCAACCGGAATTGCAACCTATACAGGAACTGTTACAGTATCCTTTAGTTATATCCAAGATTTGTCTTCACCACCAATTACAGTAACAGCTCTAGCAAGATAGCTAAATTTTTGCTTTCCATTTTTTGAATTTTTCTTATCCTAATTTCTATTTATTCTTCAAAATAGAATTAATATTCGATGAGAAAGGTTGAAATTTGTCTTTTAATCTTAGTTTTATTATTTTCCGGGTGCGTTTCGCCCATACAAACTACTCAGGTGCCGAAGGATATAAGAGTAGAGCTGAAGGTCGACACCACTACGATTCCAGCTGGAGGAAAGCTGGGAGTAACTATGAACATAGAAAACTATGCTGAGTTTGCGATAACCAATATTACAGCAAAAGTCTACGGACCTCCTGGATGGGGAGGAGATATAGGCGTAAACAGGACTTATGGAAAACTCGATCCATATGGGACTGGCTTTGAGTTTAACTGGACTTTAAGAGCACCGAGTGATGTAATCTATAAGAAGTATTATAAAATGTTTGGAGACATAAGGTATAAGGGTTATACAAGAAAAGTGGTTACGATTACTGGAGTTAGTTATGACTATTATAAAAGAACCAAAAGCGGTTCGGGCTTCTCGGTTTCTGAATCCCTTGGGGGTCCTATAGAGATAGATATAGTCCCTTCTCAAAGCCAGTTGATTGCTTATGAAGCAGATACTTTACCTTTCAAGTTTAGCGTAATCATTTCCAACAAAGGGAAGGGAATGCCGTGTTCAGATTATGAGTGTAAGAATATAAGTAAGGTTATATTTAACTTTAATAAGCTAACTCAGAATGTTAAAATAGCTTGCGAAAAAGGGCCAGGAGAAATAAATCTTATTAAATCAGGAAAGTATGCTCATTTTGAGTGTTCGGGTAATTTGACTAATGTGAAAGAAATTTCTACTCAACTAGTCGGGTTTATTGTTAACTATACCTATATGGAGACGCTCTCCTCTCCTACTATAACAGTTGAGCCCGTGAGTTTTGAAAGATAAACTTCGTTTCATAAAGAAGAAGTGGAGAAAGAAGCAATTTATAGTTTAAAGTCCAAAATAAATTTATGAAAAAATCGTTGATATTGCTTTTAATTCCATTGATTACCCTCTCTGGATGCATAGCTGGGATTCCAGGAGCCCCTACAGCTGCTAAGGGTGGAGACATTTCTGTAAGTTTTAGCGTTGATTCAACAGAAATTCCAGCCGGAAATCCATTAGGTTTGAGTGTATCGATAGAGAATAATGCTCTTAATCCAATCGAGAACCTCAAGGTGAGCATAACTTATCCTGAAGGTTGGACTTCTTTAACTAATGCAACAGTTACTAAGACTATTCCTAGAGAAGGCATGTGGGAGGGTGTGTGGATTTATATGGCACCGTCTAATATAGAAGTTGATACTCCCTATAAGTTCTATGCGAAAGTAACTTTTAGTATGAATACAAGTAGAGGCGCTTCAATAACATTAGTTAAATATGATTATTATAAAAGAACAGGAGAAAAATCGAGAGTTTCAATTGATACTCCAGATACAGGAGGGCCTATAGGAATCGAATTTGGCCAATTGGGCCAAATGAGTTACATGTATCCAGGTCAAGATGCAGATATACCACTAAAGGTTATAATAACCAATAGAGGGTCAGGAAAAGCTTATGTGGGAAATGAACCAAATTCAACTAATTTAAACTACATAGAGTTTTATGAAGCGAGTAAATATATAAATTGTTCGGTACCCGACGACAATAGGGTATACTTGATGAGAGACGGTTCTGTGGCAACAGTGATGTGCCATATACATATTTCTAAGGATGAAGTAACTGATATTAAATCTTTCTCTATTCCGGTGACAGTTAAGTACAATTACGTTTATGACTTAGTTTCTCCTACAGTAACAGTTAGATCAGTAAGCTATTAAGCTAGTGGGCCTGCCCGGAATCGAACCGGGGTTTCCGCTGCGTGAGAGCGGCTTTAGTTTTCAGTCCTACCACTAGACTACAGGCCCTTAAAAATCTTTTAAACTTTTTTGAAATTGAATTTTTATTTTTTCTCTCTTCAATTCTTTTTCATCAAAAACTGGCTTGCCATAAACTCCATCGTATCCAGGTATAAAACTAATTTTACCTTCCCTAACCTTTACTATAGCTTCAGCAATTTTTTTGCTAGTAGTTTTTTCCAATTCTTCTTTTGAAACGTTTAGCAAGACATTTAGCTCATTCCCAAACTTTACTATTAGCTTATCGTGCTCTTTCAAAACTTTTTTCGAGTAAAGCTGCTCTATTCCCAAAGCAAATGAAATTATCTCATATAAAGGCAATAGGCTTTTGAAAGGTATTGCATTCTTGGGAACAAACCCCTCTTCTCTATCAGCTAATTCTTCTACCCTATGTAGCACACCTATGGTTAATCTCTTCCCACATTTTGGGCAGATATTCTTCAACTTAATCGCATCCTTTGGATGCAAGCTTACTCCGCATTTCCTATGGCCATCAAAATGATACTTTCCGTAAGATGGTGGAACTTCTATCGTAAAAAGAAACCTTCTCTTATCCTTTTTCTTGATAATCTCCAAAATTTCCCAATAGCTAGGCTTTTTAACCTCAAAAACATTAGCTTCTCTTCCTAAGCGCCAGGGCCAGGGTGAATGAGAATCGCTATTACTAAGCAAAGTAAATTTATCTAAGGAGCTCAACCTCCAATTTATGAGAGGGTCGCTGGATAGGCCTGTTTCCAAAGCATGGATATGCTTAACTTGATCTTCGTAGCATTCTTCTACGGAATCAAATCCTGACCTGCTTCCTAAGCATGACATCCAGGGCGTCCAGGCATGTGAAGGATAAATCAAGATATCTTTACTTATCTCCATCAAAATTTCAACCAGCTGAGAAGCACTAAGGTTTAGAATAGGCCTTCCATCAGCTTTTAGATTTCCATACCTAGCTAAAGCTTCGTTTATTTGTTCAACGATTTCAAAAGAAGGAGCATGGATTACGTGATGAATTCTTTTTAACTTTCCTCCATAGCTAAAATAAGTTGCAACCTCGCAAGTAAGCATGAAATAAATGGCTTCGTACTCAAACAACCCAGCATTCTCTATGGGCTTAAGCTTTTCCTTTAGTTCTTTCAACCAAAGAGGAAAAGTAAAATCGCCTGTTCCGACCAAGTTTAAACCTTTGAGCTTAGCTCCTTTAGCGATTCCATCTATATCCATTTCCTTAGAAGTTGCTCTAGAATACTTTGAATGTATATGAAAGTCGCAAATCAATCGCATCTTCTCAAATCCTTTTCCTAACCTTCCAATGGCTATGGGTTTTTAAGGCAAAGCTATCCGCAAGAAAATCTAAGAATAGATGGCAAATCATAGCTAAAATAAAGACGCCCAAATAAAAGTTCATCAAACTAGCTATGGGTAAGCTAATCAATAAGGCTATGATAGTCGGGAAATTGTGGAAAAGCAGGAAAGCTCTCCTGTACCTATCGCTCGTAAAGCAATACTTTAAAAAACTTCTAAAATTTTTGAAGTAGCGGGTAGCCCAGATGCTTAAATGATCTATGTCTGGCAAGAAACTTCCGAGAAAGATTGAAATTATTAAGTAAACGTCTATCCCTCTTTTCAATCCAATGAGCTCAAGTAAAAGAAACGGTAGGATAAAATGAGAAAGGTTATGAAGCAAGGTGCTGAGCTTCATTCCTCACACCAAATAAAAGATTACCATTACAATCGAAATTATAAACATTACAACCCAGACCCAAATCTTCCATAGCATTATCTTGCTTCCATCCAAAGGCTTTATGGGTAATAAATTAAACAAAGCAAGCCATGCATTGGCAAAAGCTATAATTCTGGCTATGCTGCCTGGTATTAAACTAAATATCAATGCAAGGAATAAGTTAGTAGCTGGGCCAGCAAAAGCTATAATCCCCATTTCGTTCACGGTTAGAGCAGCTACTCTAAAACCCCATCTTCCAAAGGTATAAGGATAAATTACTACTGCTCCAGGAGCTACAAACTTAAAGCTTCCAAGGCTTGCCAGGGTTATTAGAACCGCGAATATTAAGCCAGAATACCAAGCCCTGTAAAAAGCTGCACACCCAAACTTTCTTGCAACAAACTTATGGGCCAATTCATGGAATAAAAAAGCTGTGATTACGACTAGCAAATAAATCGGAAAAGTTTCAAATCTGGGAAATGAAAAGATGAAAGTTATTACAAGAACAGAAATTATTATTTCCTTGATTTCTCTTGAAGTAAACAATTCCATGATTATCTATTGTACAAGAAAATATTTTAATGCTTCTTGGATGGTTGAAACTTCCTTAACTTCTATCCCAACCTCTTCTCCTACATCAATTTTTTTAGGCTTATACTCGGTTGTGCAATAAGTAATAAAGCCAAACTTCTCGCAATGTTGCTCAGGCTCGTAATAGGTTTGAACAGCTTGGCCTTCAGGAACTAAAAATAGTTTAGCGCCAACATCCTTAGCAGCTTTTGCTTTTGCTACTATCCCACCTACAGGTCCAATAGTTCCATCATGATTTATAGTTCCTGTCATCATCACGCTTTCATTTATAGTCCTGTTTTCTATTGCTGCAATCGTTGCTATGGTTATGGCTGCTCCAGCAGAAGGACCTTCTATTATAGAAGCATTTGTTTCTATAGCATAAATTAAATCTACATGCGATAAATCTATTCCCGTAACATTTTCAGCAACTCTTTTAGCTAACCTTATGGAATGCTGAGTATCGACCCAGAAAAGTAGCTGATCAATATTAACTAAGGTTCTTCCTTCTCCAGGCTTTGCCTCTACCTTCAAAGTTGTTACTACACCATTCCCTTCATTATCAACTGCAGGAATTTTCAAGGAGACTTTTGGAAAAGAAAAGTTTGTTAAGACTATTTTCTTAGTTTTTTCAACAATTTTAACGCTAGTAGGAACTTGAATGCTTGCAGTCAAGAATATGGAGAGAAGGATTAAGACAAGGATTATTACCAGAAATGAGGAAATAATCTTTTCCATAGATTTTAATTTTAGCCAAGAAAGCTTAAATTTTTCTAAATTGCAGGGGGCACGCCTCGGGTGGACATAGCTTCCCAAGCTAGTTAATCTGCATGTCCTTCTCCACCCTGCAACCCCTATAGCGCCTTGCTACCTAGTTACCCTTGCTTCTTCGAAAGAGGCGAGAGCTTTGGATTTCGAAGGATGTTTAGATTCAATCATTCTAATAAACTTTCTGATAGTTTTACAAGCCCTGTAACTGGATCATATTTTATTCTTTCTCCTATCTCTAAGTTCAATATGTTTTCCCATTTTCTTCTCATACTCTCGCCTCTTCTTCCGGACCTGGGGGGTTTCCAGATAGCAAGACCCATAGGGACAGGGCTTCCTAGTTGAACATGCAGGCTAGCTTGAGTTGCTATGCCGCCCCTCGGCTGTGGTCGGCCATATAGACCATTTGCCGCCTCTTTCGAGGCACGGGAGGCCTAGCCCCGCGACCAGAGGCCCCCTGCAAATTAAAAATAGAAAATTCTTTTTATAAGCTTAACTATTATAGATTATGAAAAAAGAAAAGATCTCTCTTGATTTAAAATCAAACCCATCTCTTACAGTTTATTATTTCCTCACAAGAGGTTTGTTAATCATCTTAATTCTTTCGTCCGTATTTTTCTTGACGAGCTCATCGATTTCTTCTTTACTCTTTAACCCTCTAAATCCATTTTCTCTTTACAATTCAATCCTAGCAGCAACTCTCTGGATCCTTTTTGGCGTTTCTATTTCTCTCTTTCTATCCATATTCTACTCCAATTCTTTGAGAAAATCCTTCAGGCTTAAAATAATAGGTAATTACTTGTATTACAAAGGAGGGGTTTTCTTCAAAAAAGAAATTCTAATTCCTTTAGATAGTTTAGAAAGTGTTGAGGCCTCGCAAAACTTTCTTGAAAAACTCCTAGGCTTTTTTTCTCTAAGGATTTATTTCTCGAACAAAACGTTTAAATTTCCTGGGGTAGAAAGAGGTTTGGAGCTAGCCAGCTTTATCCTTGAGTTTAAAGATTAGCTAAAATCTTTCTTATTTTCTCAATACTCTCAGGGTTTGCAAGTGTTGACAGATCTCCAAGCTCTTTTTCTCTTGCAGCAAGCTTTTTGAGAATTCTTCTCATTATTTTTCCGCTTCTTGTTTTTGGTAAATCTTGAACGAAGAAAACTTTTGCAGGTCTTGCTATAGGTCCAATATACTTTTCTGCTTGCTTAACAACTTCTTTTTCCAAATTTTCAGAAGGTTTAAATCCAGGCTTTAGAATTACGAAAGCGACAGGAACTTCGCCCTTAATTTCATGGGGTATCGGAACTATTGCACATTCAGCAATGGCATAATGTCTTGTTATAGCATCCTCAAGCTCTGCAGTAGAAACCCTATGGCCAGCGACTTTCATCACATCATCTACCCTTCCAGTAAGCCTAAAGTTTCCCTTTTCATCCTTCCATGCTCCATCGCTGGTAAAGTAAATTTTCTTCCCATATTTTGACCAGTAGGTTTTCACATATCTCTCATGATTTTTGTATAAGCCCCTAAGCATTCCAGGAGCAAAAGGCGGTAGTTGAACCAAATTTCCTTCTTGATAAGGCTTGCAAACCTTTCCATTCTCATCCAGAACTTCATGCCTAGTACCAGGAAAGCTTTTGCCTGCGAAGCATGGAATGAAAGGTCCTATTCCTGGCAAAGCGTTTATTAGAGTGCCTCCTGTTTCGGTTTGCCACCAGGTATCTATCAATGGACACCTTCCTTTTCCTACTTCCTTGAAAAACCATAGCCAGGCTTCCTTATTTATTACCTCACCCACAGAGCCCAAAATCCTTAAGCTACCCAGATCATGCTTTTTAACTAACTTTCCATCGTATCTTGCAAACATTCTTATTGCAGTAGGAGCAGTATAGAAAATCGTAACTCCATATTTGTCTATTATTTCACACCACCTATCAGGCTCAGGCCAATCCAAAGCTCCTTCATACATAACCAAAGTTGCCCCATTAGCTAAAGTTCCATAACAAGAATAAGTATGACCAGTAATCCAGCCCAGGTCTGCAGTACACCACATTATATCATCTTCATGCAAATCAAAATCCCATTTTGCTGTCCAGTAAGCTTGAACTAAGTAACCACCTGTATCATGAATTATTCCTTTTGGTCTCCCTGTAGTACCTGAAGAAAAGAGAATGAACAAAATATCTTCGGAGCGCATGCTAGCTGGTTTGTAATAACTCTTAGCCTTCTTCATCAATTCATCCCACCAATAATCTCTTCCTTCTTTCATGTTTACTTCTAACTTTTCTCCCAACCTTCTAACCACAACAACCTTTTCAACCTTCGTTTCTTTTATTCCTTCGTCAGCCTTCTCTTTTAGGTTTATTATCTTCCCCCTTCGATAATAGCCATCTGCTGTTATCAAGAATTTTGCATCCATATCTTGCAACCTTATTTTTAAAGCCTCTGAACTAAAAGCAGAAAAAACAACAGTATGGATAGCTCCTATTCTTGCGCAAGCTAGCATCGAAATTATAGCTTCTGGTATCATCGGTAAATAAATTCCTACCACATCACCTTTTTTAACCCCAAGCTCTTTTAAAATGTTTGCAAACTTGTTTACTTGCTTATAAAGTTCATAATAGGTTAAAACTCTTTCTCTCTCTTTCTTAGGCTCAGGCTCCCAAAAGATTGCAACCTTATTTCTTCTTTTTTCCAAATGTCTGTCCAAGCAGTTAAAGGAAGCATTTAGTTTGCCACCAACAAACCATTTAAAATAAGGAGGTTTTTCAACATAAGCCTTCTTCCATTTTTTAAACCAAGTTATCCCTTCTTTTGCAAGTTTTTCCCAAAATTTTATGGGATTTTTGTTGGCTTTCTCATAAATTTTTTCATCGGATACCCAAGCCCTCTTTTTCATAGCTTTAGAAGGCCAATAAATTTCTCCTTTTCCTTTCTTAACCCATTTTACAACCATTAAATTTAATTTGTATTTCTTGGTTAAAATCTTTTAAACCAAGCTTAAGGAAAAAAGGATTAAAGTTATTAAAGTTCCTATCAAAACCATTTTCATTCCCCATAAAACAGGATTCTCTTCTGAAATCTTTCCCAAATAAATTCCTAAGCTAAAGAGTAAGCTGAAAACTAGAAGCAAGGATAGGAGAAAAGCTAGCTCAAAGCTTATTAGGTTTAAAACAGAGAGAAAGAAAGGAAAGGAAGAAATTGCCAAGAAAATTAGTGGAGAGATTGCGTTTATTAGGCCTGAATATAAACAAGCGAAGCTGGCAGCCCTTTCTATTATAGTCCTTTTAAGCTTAGTTAGCATAATTCTTTCCAATCTTCTAATCCTTTTCGCTCTTTCAGCTCTTTCACTCATATAAGTTCCAAAAAACCCGGAAAGAGCTACTGCAAATCCTGTTGAAAAAGAAGCTATAAGCACTAAGCTTGGATTTCTATTCCCGCTTAAGTAAATTCCGAGAATTAACCCTAAAAAAGTTAAAATGCCATCAAAACCATTCATCACAAAGTATCTTCTTGAAACCTCCTCTACCTTGCTTATCTCCTTATACTTCCTAATAAGCTTTAAAAACTTCATTCTCTCTACTTTTCAGAAACTATTTTCTTTCCAGCAGAAACTGCATCAACAGATTGAACAGAAGCTCCTAAATTTCTCAAAATTTTCTCTATACTTTTAAATTCAAGCCTCCTTCCTTCTATTACTATCCTCACACTCTCGACTTCGGTTTCTTTATTGTAGGTTACTATGGTCACTCCATCTACTCCCTTAAGCTTAGAAATTTCTGTTGCAAGGTCAACGTTAGTAGGCCTATGGGGCTTAAGAACATCTAGTACAAGCCTTCTAAGCATGGAATCTTCAATAATTATCAAGTTTTAACTTAATAAATTTTTATTTCTGAAATTCGAAAGGAGTAAAGCTTATATACTTTTTGTGGAATTAGAAAAGATTAGGTGAAGTGATGGAAGAGGAATGGGAAGAGGAGGAAGAAAGCGAAGAAGAAGAACTTGAAGAAGAGTTTGAAGATCTGGAAGAGGCGAGCGAAGAAGAGTTTTAGCTAGTAAGCTCTTTTTCTTTTTCTTATTTTAATTATAATTATGCTTTCCTTGAGCGTGGGGGAAAAACTGGTAAAACTTGCAAGAAAAATTATAGAAAAAAGTTTTGAAGAAGGTTTAAAGATAGAAAAAGTTAAAGAAAAGAAGCTGAAAGAAAAAAGAGGAGTTTTTGTAACTTTAAGAACATTTCCAGAAAATAAATTGAGAGGTTGCATAGGTTTTCCCTACCCTTCCTTGCCTTTGTACGAAGCTGTTCAAAGGGCAGCTTATTCAGCTGCTTTCGAAGATTTTAGGTTTACTCCTTTAAGAAAAGAAGAGCTTGAAAGAATTACTATAGAAATTTCTGTTTTGAGTAAGCCAAAGGTAATTAAAGTTAAGGATGCAAGCGAGTATTTTAAGAAAATAGAGATTGGTAAGGATGGTTTGATTATCCAAAACGGCCCTTTTTCTGGCTTGCTATTACCTCAAGTACCAGTAGAAATGAATTGGAGTGTAGAAGAATTTCTTGAAAATCTTTGCTATAAGGCTAATTTAACTCCAGACTTCATTTGGGATAAGAATACAAAAATATGGAAGTTTCAGGCTCAAATTTTTGCTGAAATTAAACCAAAGGGTAGAGTAAAAGAAATTAAGTTAATCGAACATAGAAAATAAAGAACTTTCTCGAGTTTCTCCTTTTCTGCAATTTTCACACAACCATTTTCCTTTTATTTTTAATATACATTTTATACAGCCTATTTTATTGCAATTCTCACATTCTATTAGCTCTCGAACTCTTGATTTGCAGCTGGGACAAATAAGTTCCATATAAATTATTTGGACTTCTTTATTTATTACTGAAAAGAAGTTACTTCAGCTTGCTTAAACCTTAAGCTTAAATATATTTCTAATTTTAAGAAAAATAGGTGGAAAGATGGCAGTAGTTGGGGATCTTGTTCTCCTGGGCTTAGCCTTTCTGCTGGCTCCAGTTTTCGCAGAATATTCAAAGATTAGAAAAAAAGCAGAGAAGGGCTTTAATTGGATAGCAGCAGCAGGAGTTTTATTCCTCTTTGCAGGAACTTTGAGCACAAGCCTGATTCCAGCTACCTTGGCTGAAACTTTAGGGGAGTTTTATATCAGAGAACTTTTCTATGTAGTAGGATGGATATTCGCTCTAATAGGAACAGTGTTTGGAGCTTATGAGATATTAACCAAGAAATAACTTTTTTACTTTTTTAATTTTTAAATTTTTGAAAAGATTAGTAAGTATAGTTTACCATGAAAGCTATAGCTAAGTTGAGTGTTCTTGTAATTTTTATTTCACTAATGATAATCTTACTTTTTTTACTCCAAACAAAAGAAACAAAAGATATAGCATTAGCTCAAGACCCGCAAGAGTGCAGAAAGCCAACTTCTTATACAGATGTAGAAGGGGATACGACTAATCCAACATATGCTTATGACCCTACGGACCAATTAATACCAAACTCTACCCATAAAGCCTACAAGATTTCCTCAACTTGGATAGACTCTCCAGACCAAGCTACCCAGGAATTCAGCTCTACTGATTATAGTAGAATAGGTACTT
>Ga0190363_1000013_pt1 | contig 144574 bp, 152 predicted proteins | sample 48721867_MG_FD_161272 | JGI IMG/M metagenome (GOLD analysis project Ga0190363, IMG submission 161272) | Hydrothermal vent microbial mat bacterial communities from Southern Trench, Guaymas Basin, Mexico - 4872-18-6-7_MG | ecosystem: Environmental > Aquatic > Marine > Hydrothermal vents >...
AAAACGAGCTTATCATGTTGAAACCAAACATATCCTTGGTTGAAATAACCCATGACAAGAATGATATAGAGAAGCTGTTAAAGAAAATGAAGCGTTTACTTAAAAAAGCAGAAAAGTTAAAATAAAATATAAGGGAATAAAATGTTCGGAAGAAAAAGAGGAAAGGTCCCAGAGGAGATAGATCCAAATAATTTACAAGAAGAAGCAAGTGTGCAGGAAAAGGAGAATGTAAAGAAGAAAGAAGAAAAACCCACATTAGAAACCCTTTCCACACAAGTAGAAAAGCTTGATTTAGAGATAAAAGCATTCAATGAACTTAAAAAGGTCTATGACCAGAGATTTCTCCAGATTACCGAAAAAATAGGCGAACTGAGGTCAAGTCTTATAGAGAAAGAAAAGAAAATGGGTGAGATTTCTACATATGCAGAAAGAGCATACGATATTGTAAAAAGTGTGAAACCAGAGAATTTACTTGCAGAAGTAAAAAAACTGGATGCAAAGCTTGAAGCTGTTTCCGGAAGGGTTGATGCAAATGAAAGGGTGATGGAAAACATAATGTCAGAAATGAAACAGATAAGAAAGGATGCACTCAAATTCAAGGGTCTTGATGAAGCCGTGGTGCTTGCTAAGGAGCTCATGAAAGAAATAACAGAAATAAAGAAACTGAAATCCCGAATAGATGTGAACACCGACAGGGTTGAAAAGATATTTTTGGAAATGGAAAGAAGATATGCAGAAATAGAGGATTTCAAAGAGAGGGTTGAAAACCTTTCTGAAGCCTTCACCAGCCTTGCAAAGGATTTAAACGAATTAAAGGTGGCAAGCACGAATTTTGTAAAAAGAGAGGATTTCTCAAAGTTTGCAGATATTATAGACGAAAAGCTTTCCTTTCTCAAAAGCTTTTCAGAAATAGATGCGAAATCCCTCCATGAGCTTCTTAAAGGTATAGGAAGAATAAAGAAGGAAATCGAAGTTTTGAAGGATTCCGCAAAAAAACAGGAAAAGCTCGAAAAAACTCTGAGAAAAATGCAATCCTCAATAACATCCTTTAATTCCAGAATTAAGGGAGAAGTTTCCTTGATAAAGGTACGTCAGGAAGAAAATGACGAGTCCCTGAAAAAGCTTGGAGAAAAGATTCAAAATCTAAAGAAGGAATACCACCATTTAACAACCTCTGTGGAACCATTTTCATTCAAAAAGGATATCGAATCTCTAAAAAATCAGCTGTCTGAGTATAAGAAAGAATTAGAATCCTTGAAAGAGTCCATTGCTGAAAAGGATATAGAAAGTACAGTTAAATCTCTGGTTTTGACCATTTCCACTTTAAAGAGGAGCATGGCATCACTGAAAAAACAAACACAAGAACTGAAAAGGGAATTGGAAAGGAAAAAACCCGAATCAGAAGAACTGAAAAAGCTCTCCTCACTGGAATCCATCGTGAAGGGACACGATTCCGCAATAAGAGAGATAAGCGAAAGTATAATGAAGATGGAAAAAGCTCCGGAAAGTTTATCGAAAGAAACGGAAAGGAATACAGATTATCTCTTTACAAAACTCTATAATGCTTTAAACTCCGGTGATGTGGTAGAAGCAAAGAAAATATATCTCAAAATCCATAAGATATATGAAAAACTTCCTCCAGAGGACTCAAAATGCGATGAACTCTATGCAAAACTCTCGCAAGCATACGAAATGATAAGAAAAGCAGAAGGCATAAAATCAGAGGCATAATTTTATCCTTTAACTACACCCATGGGTATCATTCTCGCAACCTTAAGAGAAACTCCTGCTCCATGCACACTTTCAACCACAGCTTCTATATCCTTATATGCTTCTGGCGCCTCTTCAGCCATAACCTTTGGATGTGTTGACTTCGAAATTATTCCTCTCTTTTCCAACGTGCTCGCAATCTCTGTTCCCCTGAATTTCTTTATTGCCGCATGTCTGCTCATGGTTCTGCCCGCCCCATGTGCTGAAGAGCCGAAGGTTTTTTCCATTGCAGTTTCGGTTCCCTTAAGGAGATACGATGCCGTTCCCATAGACCCTGCTATAATCACAGGTGTATCCGGAAAGGATCGTGTCGCACCCTTTCTATGCACATACAGCTTTCTCTTTTCTCCGTTCACTTTGTGTTCTTCAAGCTTTACGATATTGTGTGCAATGGCATAAACGGTTTTCATATCCATATCTTCCCAGTCCCTTCCAAAGACCTTTTCAAATGTCTCTCTTATCCACTTTGTCATAACTGCACGGTTCGTAAAGGCATAGTTAACCGCTGCCTTCATGGCATCAAAGAAATCCTGACCTTCCTTTGAATTTACAGGAGCGCATGCAAGCTGTTTATCCGGAAGCCATATGTTGTATTTTTTCACCGCCTGTTCCTGTATTCTGAGATAATCACTCGCAATCTGATGTCCCAGACCTCTGGAACCACAGTGAAGCATTATCACAACTTGGCCAGGCTCATAAATACCCCAGGCTTTTGCTATTTTCTCATCAAATATATGGGAAATCTGCTGGACTTCCAGAAAGTGATTTCCGGCTCCCAAAGTTCCTAACTGGGGACCACCCCTTTTCATCGCAAGTGAGGAAACCTTTGAGGGGTCAGCCCCATCCATACGGCCCCTCTCCTCTGTTCTCTCCTTATCCTCTTTGGTTGCATAATCATTCTCTATAGCCCAGTCTATTCCGAGAACCAGAACATCTTTTAGCTCATCCTCAGAAAGCTTGAGCCTTCCCTTTGCTCCAACACCGGAAGGAACCGCCCTGAAAAGCTCCGGGATAAGTTCTTTAAGTTTGGGCTTTACCTCCTCTGCAGTGAGATTTGTTCTTATAAGGTTTATACCGCAGTTAATATCGAAACCACACATACCAGCAGATATCACACCATTATCCGCATCAAAAGCTCCAACAGCACCCATGGGAAGACCATAACCCCAGTGCATGTCAGGCAAACCTATCACAGGACTAACAACACCTGGCAGACATGCAACATTGGTTAACTGCTCAACTGCCGCATCCTCCGCAGCATTTATTATAGCCTCATTCGCAATAATCCTCGCTTTAGCCCTCATCCCTTCCCGTACAGTCTCATCAAGCTCCCACTCATAATCATTTATCCTTTTCAATTTCTCCTTCATTTCCATCCCCCAGAAGAATTAAAAATCATAAGTATATTTATCAAAGGGTTTATTAAAATTAATGTAATCAACCGAAATCCTAATTAGAGGTCTGAAAACCTTTCACCAAATTTGTTTAAATATTTAATATTGATTTGTCTATGAAGACAAAATTTTAAATAATTGTCTTTATATAAAAGATATTATGAATGAAAAACTTATCCGGGATTATATCAGAGAGTTTCAAGAGAAAAGATTTGAAAATATTATTAAAAGAGAGCTATCAACACCCATAATAGAAGGAAAATGTGTATCAATTATTGGTCCCCGAAGGGCAGGAAAAACCTATTTTTTCTTCAGTTTAATATCCAATCTTGAGAGAAGAAAATCTCTATATTTGGATTTTGAAGAAATCTTTCTAAAAAATCTGAATGCTGAAGAAATTTTAGAAATTATACTAAAGATTTTTCCCTCTATCGCTGGAAATGAACCTACCTATGTATTCCTCGATGAAATTCAAAACATAAAGGGATGGGAGTCTCTGATTAGAACTCTGTTAAATAGAGGATATAAAATATTCGTAACAGGTTCTTCTTCAAAACTTTTAAGTAAAGAAATTGCTACTCAATTAAGAGGAAGAACCCTAAGCTATCTACTTCTTCCCTTTTCTTTTATAGAATACTTAAGAGCAAAAAATGAGCGTATCGACCTGAATAAGCTCAGCAATGCAGGAAAGCTTATGTTATTACTTGAGGAGTACATCAGGTATGGGGGTTTTCCAGAGGTGGTTCTTAAAGAAGAAAAGGAGAGAATGCTAAAGGAATATCTCAATTTAGCGTTTTATAAAGATTTTATGGAAAGACATGAAATAAAAAGCATGTCCTTAGCATCCCTTCTCTTTAATCACATCATACAGAATTATTCAAATGAGTTTAGTGTAAGGTCAATAGCAAAGAGAATCAAAACACAAGGCGTTAAATACGATATTAATACATTCTACAGATATTTAGAATTTGTAGAAGACACCTTGTTCATTTTCTTTTTGAGGAGATTTTCTCTAAGAGTTCATCTAAGGGAGTCTTGGCCCAAAAAGGTTTATTTATGTGATACAGGGTTAACCAAAGTAATACAATTTTCTGATGATATTGGTAAGCTAATTGAAAACACTGTTTTTTTAGAATTGTTGAGAAGAACAAACGAAAATCCTTTAATGGAGATTTATTATTTCAAAACACGGGAAGGTCATGAAATTGATTTTCTGACCAAAGAAGGAAATAGAATTTCCAGATTGATCCAAGTAACCTATGCCAATGGTTTTGATGAAATTGACCCTAGAGAAATCAGAGCATTATTACATGCTAAGGAATTGTTTAAAAAGGATAAACCTGAATTGATGTGCATAACTTGGGATTATGAAGGTGAAAAAGAGATTTCTTGGTTTGGAAAAGAAGGAACAATTAAATTTATTCCTTTGTGGAAATGGTTGATTGAAGGATTTCGAATGCAAACATCCATTCCAGAATGAAAGTTAAATTTTTTATATATTAAACAAGAAATAAATCCATATTTTCGAGGTGAAAGAAAATGGAAGCAATAATCGTTAACTACAGAAGGGGCAGACACACACAGAGAACCAACCAGGCAATTATAGAAGTTGAAGGCGTAACGGATAGAGCTTCTGCCTCAAGGTTTATAGGAAAGAGATTGGTGTGGAGAACACCTTCCGGAAAGGAGATATACGGAAAAATCATAAAGCCTCACGGAAACAAAGGCAATCTCAGGGCAAGATTCTCAAGAGGCCTTCCGGGAATTGCACTAGGCACAAAAGTTGAAATTTTAGAGAGATAACTACTTTCCTCTTCCTTCATATTTTTCGAATATACAGAGAAACTTCAAATCACCCTCTTTTTGGGTATTGAAAACTTTATGAAAAACCCGGCTTTTGATAAGAACCACATCACCCTTTTTTACCGGAAATTTTTCCTGATCAAGCTGCATTTCACCGGAACCTTCAAGAAATATGTAAACCTCTTCCTGATCACCTTCATGGGCATGCCCCTTTGTGCATTTACCCGGATGCAATATTGTCATGGAGACCATGAGATGCTTGAGAACGTCAAGATCATGAACAGAATAAACCTCATTATCCCTTATGGGTTTTACTTTTTGAGGAAATTCCTCTAGCGAAATCTTCATTAAAACACCTTTTTAATTAAATCTAAAGAACTCAAATAAATTTTTAATTCAGATTCAGAATCCTTTTCATTTTGGAAGAATTTCTTGCGGAAAGTATTTCTCTGAAGATAGGAGAATCTGGAGTTACTCTTATTTCCAGATTTTCACTGTATGATTTGTAAAGTTCCTTCTCTAAATATTCTAACAAATGAAACATTCAGCCCACACTCCCTTTATAACAACCCCTACTAAAAAATTAACCATTGTTATTTAAATATTTTTCTCTCACATTTCCGAGTGAAAAAATTGGAAAAACTTAAAAAGTTTTCTTCGCCCAAAGATGAGACGGAAGCCCTGCTATATAGATCCGAAGAGAACACAGCAATTTCTTAATGGATAACGACAATCAATCCTTATGGAGCAGAAACTTCCATGCAGGGATGATTTTTATTCCGTCTTCTTCACCCTCCTTTTCCAAGTCGATTACAATGCATCTGCCGATCTTTTTGGAGAATTTTTTATCCGAAATGAATTTTCTCAGCTGCTTCAATTTTTTACCTTCAAGCTTTACCTCTATTGCTTCAATCTTTTCCTTTTCGATTATAAAATCGATCTCATATTTGTTTCGATAAAAATAATTTACCTCAGGAACGGCTGCTATTAAATTCTCGAGCATCTTTGGGAGCAGGATTTCGAAATAGGGATTCAGAGCAAAAATCAAATTCGGTGTTGTGAAATAAACCTTCTTCAGTTTTCTCATAGTTGCGAGCGGTGAGCTCCTATAATTGAAAACGATTTTTACCAGCAATCCGTATTCCAGGTATTCAAAATAGTTGGAGATGGTTCTTTCATCTTTTCCGAAATTTTTTCCTATTTCCTTGAAGTTAACAATCATTCCGGGATTTCTTCCAATTAGATATAAGATTTTTTTCAACAGCTCAACATCCCTGATCTCAAACTCCTGCGCTATGTCTTTGTAAATAATTCTTTCCACTATGGAATCTATAATATATTTCCTTGCGAAATCCTCGTTTTCCTCTCTTGCCAGTTCTGGAAAGCTCCCATACTTTAGATACTTGTAAAACATTGGCAGTATTTCCCCTTTCCACAGCTCCGGATTTTTCCTTATCTCCTGTGTATCGTATCCGTTAAGCTGAAGGAATTCCTCCAGATCTAAAGGATCGAGCGTGAAATCAATGATTCTTCCAGCCAGGCTTTCCTTTGCTTTCTTCCTGAGCCTTATGGAAGAAGAACCAGAGATAAAAAATTTTAGACTCGGATACAAGTCATAAAAAACCTTTAATTTTTCCTCCCAATTTTCAACCTTTTGAACTTCATCCAAAAAGATGTAAATTCTGTTTTTTGTTTTTTCGAATGATTTTTCCAAAACCAATTTTTGATAGATTTCCAAGATCTCTTTTATGTCGTAAACGATTTCATCAAAGGAGAAATAAAGAAGGTTTTTGGGTGTTATCCCTTTATCCAGGAGATTTTGAATGATCTGAAAGAGAATTGTGGTCTTGCCTGTTCTCCTCAAACCCTGAATCAGAATTATTTGCCTTCTATTTACATATTTCAGAACTTCGTAGTACAGTTTTCTTTTATACTGTTCGAGCCATTCCCCCCTAACCTTTCCTGTTTTCCACCATGGGTTGTATTTTTCCAGCTCTGCTACATCTATCATAATAATTTATTTGTAATGCTATTATTTATAAATTTTAATAACATTATAATGTTATTATTTTTACACAACACCCTCCACCTCTTTATGAAGCCTCTCGAAAAACTCCTCCATAAATCTGTGCCTGCCCTCAGCAAGTCTTTTACCCTCCGGAGTAAGCATCCTGTCCTTTACCTTTCTCAGCTTTACCATGTATTCCCTGTACGCGGTATCCTCCTCTGTGTAAGACTTTGTTTTTGATATATCAACATCCTTGTTATGAAGCTTTGCTCCAACCTCCCCTGCAAAAAGAAATGCCCTTCCTATCCCTACAGCACCTATGGAGTCAAGCTTGTCCGCATCAAAGAGAATCTTTGCTTCTTTGGATTTTGGAACTTTCTTCCCTCTGAATCTGTGTGACTCAATACAATGAACAACCTTTTCTATCGTTTCCTCATCTATACCATATTTTCTAAGAATCTTTCTCGCAAGAAATGCGCTTTTCTCCGCATGGCACACCTTTCCTCCGCTTCTTTTTTCGCATTCTCTCCCTATATCATGGAGAAGGGCAGCAAGAGCAAGGATTTTGAGGTCAGCGTTTTCCTTTTTGCCTATGCGCATGCAAAGCCTGTAGACTCTCTCAGTATGATCCCATCCATGGGATTTATTTCTTCCATCAAGAATTCTCTTGACTTCTTTCACAAGTCCCTCTGGAAGGTTGTGCATAAATTTTTATATAAGCCGATAATTTTAAAGTTACAGTGTTATTTTTCTCTCCTTTCCGTATTTTATTCTGCAAATATTGTGTGTTGCCTTTAAATCTTTCTCTATGGATTTAAATTTCTCTGGCAGAACAGCCTCAAGAACCTCAGCTTTTAGAGACAAGCCTTTATCCTTTTTTTCCTTCCATATAAGACTGTTCAGTTCTTCAAGCTCCTCTGTGGTGAAGGGTATTTCCTCTTTCAGGAGCTTAACATCTGCTTTGGGAAATCTTTGATTTTCTATGTATTTTCCATAAAGTTCTCTGTAAAGCTTGTGTGTTATAAAGCACGCTATAGGATGCAAAAGAAGAAGCAGGATTTCAAGCACTTTGTACAGCGTATATCTTGCACCGTTTTGCTCCTCCAAAGAGAATTTTCCATCATGATTGTACGCTCTGCTCTTGACAAGCTCTAAATAATGCGAAGCAAAGGTTTCCCATACAAAATGTTTTATTGCAGTAACAGGCCCATGAAAATCAAATTCATCATATCTCTTTATTGTGAATTCAATAAGCTTGTTTACCTCTTTGAGTATCCATTTATCAGTCATGGTTAGCCTTATGTTTTTTTCGGGTTTGGGAAAAAGTGATATAAACCTCGAGACATTCCAGAGTTTTGTAAGGAACTTGGACGCCCCTTCGATTCTTTCAAAGGAACATCTCAGGTCTGATTGGGTTATATTTCCTTCCAAAGCGCACCAGAGCCTGAATGGTTCTGCTCCAAATCTTTCTATAACCTCTTCAGGGTCTATTACGTTGCCTAAAGATTTGCTCATCTTTATTCCCTTCTCATCCAGAACATGGAAATGTATCCAGACGTTGCGGAATATAGGTTTTTTAACAAGCTGATAGCAACGAAGGAGTGTATAATAGAGCCATGTTCTCACTATTTCCTTTCCCTGTGGCCTTAAAGAGCATGGCATGTGCTTTTTAAAGAATTCATCGTTTCTCCCATAACCGAGGATGTAAAGAGGCGAAATAGATGAATCGAACCATGTATCGAAAACCCTTTCCTCTCCCTTAAACTCTTTACCCCCACATCTGGGGCATTCCTCTACAGGTGGCTTCTCCTTCCAGGGTCTGTAGTATTTTCCCTTTTTAGGGACGATAACCTCTCCACATGATTTGCAGTACCACAGAGGAATCTCCGTTGCATAATACCTCCTTCTCGATATGGCCCAGTCCATGGTTATGCTGTTCATCCAGTCGATAAGAAACTGCTTGGAACGCGGAGAAAAGAATTTTATCTTGTCTATTTCTCTCCTAAGATCTGTGAGAAAATCCTTCTGGTTCAGATAATATTCGGTCATGTATATGAACTCCAAGGGAGTCTTGCTCCTTTCGCACACAGGTGTCCTGTGATTTATTCTTTCCTTTTTCACTATCAATCCGTTTCTTTCCAAGGTCTCTATCATCTTTTTTCTCGCTTCATGAACTTTCAGACCCTTTAGGAAGCCCGCCTCCTCATTCATTCTCCCATCCCTGTTTATGGCAATTCTCTCTTTGAGCTTCATTTCCCTGAAGAACCTTATGTCAGTGTAATCTCCATAAGAACACATCATAACCAGACCTGTTCCTGCTTCAATCTTTGCATAAGGATGAGCCCTTATAGGAACCTCCCTGCCGTATATAGGCAGGACAGCATGCTTTCCTTCCAAATGCTTATATCTTTCATCCTCTGGATTGTATATGACCATGGCACAGGTGCATATTAGCTCAGGTCTTGTGGTGGCTATAACTATATCTTCTCCTGTTTCCTTTACCTTCCACTTCACATAAACAAAATCCGTAGGCATCTCTCTGTATTCAATCTCTGCATCTGCCAATGTTGTTTGGCAGTGCGGACAGTAGTTGCTGACTTTTTTTGCTTTATGTATAAGACCTGCGTTCCACAGATCTATGAAGGTTTCCTGTGTGAGTTTTCTGTACTCCTCTGAATCCGTATAGTACATATCTCCTATTTTATCCCCAGGTTCCCAGGAATTGTATGAATGTCCTAATTTATAGAAAATATCCAGTGATTTCACGCTCGATTTTTCCAGAATCTTTCTGCAGAGCTCGAGGAACCTTTCCCTCGGTGTCTCAGTCATGAGAACCCCGAATTCCTTTTCTGCCGCCACTTCTATAGGAAGACCGTTTCTGTCAAGGCCTAAGGGAAATAAAACATTGTAACCCTGCATTCTCTTGTATCTGGCAATCATATCCATTATCGTGTATGTTGTAGCATGCCCTATATGAACAGGAGCATTTACATATGGTGGTGGGGTATCAATGGAAAACACGTGTTTCTCAGAATCCTCTTTAAATCTAAAGATTCCGGATTCTTTCCAGTATTTTCTTATTTCCTCTTCAAAATCCTTACTCCATCTTTTTTCCTTTATCTTAGGCTCTTGAGAAGTCATGTGTATTTGTTTCTCTTATCAGAAATAAAAGTTTTTACAATTGCTCTTTCACTTGCCTTGCGGTTTTCGGTCCTATTATCCTTTCCAGACTTTCTAAGGGTATTTTCCTCAGGCTTTCCAAACTCTTCAGACCCGAATTATACAGGAGTCTTGCCTTCACCCTTCCTATACCCCTAAGCCTTACCAGAGGTAGCAATTCCTCTCTAACACCATACTTCACCCTTAGCCTGACCTTTCTTATCCTTTTCAGAATTTTCATATACCCGAGAAGGAGACCTAACTCCTGCGAGGAATAGAGAAGCCAGTCAGCATTATCCAGCCTAACCCTCAGCTCTCCAGGAGTCACATGGAATTTTTCCAGTATCTCATCCTCTCCTGCTTCCTCACACCATTCCATGAAAAGCATGGCTGTTTTGATAGAAGAAATATACTCATCATATTCTATATCCCAGGGCTCAGGCGGTTTTTCAAGAAAATCCTCTTTTGATAGGATTTCATTAATGGTTTTCATATCCGATTTTCTTACAGGAAGAAGAGGCATCATTTCCAGTGTATGAGAAATCATCTGCAGAATTCCGAAATCCGTGACGCCTTTATCATTTGCAACTTTAAGCATGTCTATAATATGCTTTGCAGTAACGGGGTCTATGTAAAGCTCCGATACCCTTTTCCCTATTTTTGTGGGTCTCAATTCTTCATTTCTGCTCAGAGAAGATGCAGGACGAAATGGACCTTCCGAAGCCCGAGTCCATAACCTTTGAATAAAACCGTATCCTTCAAGCAGGTTTATGATTCTTTCAAGGTTTGCATGAAGTATCGCTTTATCATGATATTGATATGCGTAAAAGGTTTTTGAGAAAAATTCAAGCAAGGCCTCTCTTGTAGGTGTTACACCCGAAGCTATCAGAGCGAGAACGTGAGTTCTTAAAACAGGTTCCACACCAAGTTTGGAAAACACCTTTTCAGGTTTACCATTTATATAGGTATTCCAGAGAAATTCAGCTTCAGCCTGAGATTTTGCGATAAGCACAGCTTCACCTTCTTTATCATATTTCGGCCTTCCAGCCCTCCCCATCATCTGATGTATCTCCATAACCGGTATGTAATCCATTCCCCTTCCCGCTTCGAATCTCTTTGTATCCCTTATTATAACCCTCCATGCCGGAAGGTTTATGCCTGCGGCAAGCGTAGGGGTTGCAGCTATAACCTTTATCAATCCTGATTTGAATGCTTTCTCTACCTCACTTCTCTGAATATTTGTGAGACCCGCATGGTGAAAGGCGGTTCCCGAAGTTATGCATTTAGCCAGTCTCTCGCACTGTGCTGTGGTGTGCTCTAATGCATTAAGAATCCCTTCCGCAATTTTGGAAAGCGCTTTTCTCTCTTCCGTATTAAGCCTTTTACTCACAACCCTTCCTAGTTTTTCTGCCGCGGATTCCGCACCTCTCCGCGTGGAAATAAAAACAAGAACCTGCTTGTTTTTTTCCAACGCTTGCACAACCATGCTTTCTAAAGGCAAATCTCCAGAAAGCTCAATCTCTCTTTTCGGCAGGAAATAAATCTTCCGGTCAAAATACACACCTGCATAAAGCTTCACAGGCCTGTAATCGGAGTTTACAGCAACAGCATCAAGCCATTCAGAAAGCTCTTTGTAATTGCTTATGGTTGCAGAAAGCCCGAGTATTCTCGGATTAATGGTTTGCCTTAACCTTGTAAGAACTATTTCCAATGTAGGTCCTCTGTCCGGAGAATTGAGAAGATGGATTTCATCCGCAATCACAAGACCCACGGAATCTATCCAGCTTACACCGTGTCTAAGAAGAGAATCAAATTTTTCGCTCGTAACAATTATGATATCATATTTCGCAAGCCAGGGATCGGAAGAATCAAAATCTCCTATACTTATTGCTGTTTTTATGCCCAAGGATGAATATTTTTCCTTGAATTCCTCGTATTTTTCCGTGGCCAGTGCTCTCAGGGGAACAATATACACAACCTTTTTTCCTTTCTTAACGGTTTCGAGAGCTGCCATTTCGGCTATCAGTGTCTTTCCTGAAGCAGTTGGTGCGGATATCACCATGTTTTTATCCGTAAACAAACCCTTTTCAACAGCCTTGCTCTGAACGGGGTTGAGCTCCTCAAAACCAGAGGCTTTCAAAACTTCATGCATAACTTCGAAACTCATATTAGGGATTTAAATGCAATCAAAAAATAAATTTATAAAACCAATCGCTCAAATTAAGAAAATATTTTCATTTAAAGGAGGGTAATAAAATGCCAAGACCTGCCTTGAGGTCCAGAAGCCTGAGAAAGATAAAGGTGAGACTCCCTGGAGGAGGGACAGCAATCCATTATGAAAAGAAAAAACCTTCCAAGCCCCGATGCGGAGTCTGCGGTAAACCGCTTTCCGGTGTTCCGAGAGAACCTCCAAGCAAAATGAAAACCCTCCCAAAAACGAAGAAAAGGCCGGAGAGACCCTATGGTGGTAACCTCTGCTCTGCCTGTATGAGAGAAAAATTCAAGGAAAAGCTCATGAGGTGAAGGAAATGTTAGAAGTGGGAAGAATATGCATGAAAATTGCTGGAAGAGAAGCAGGAAATTATTGTGTTATTGTGAAAAAGATCGATGATAATTTTGTGATGATCACCGGCCCGAAAAGCGTGACGGGAGTAAAAAGAAGAAGGTGCAATATAAACCACCTGGAGCCTTTGCTTGAAAAAGTAAGCATTAAGGAAAACGCTTCTGATGAGGAAGTAATAGAAGCCTACAAAAAAGCCAAAATTTTCGAAAAACTGAAACTACCCGAACCTATCGAGAAAAAAGCAAAAACAAAAACCGAGAAAAAAACAAAGACTGAGAAAAAACCAACCAAGAAAAAAGCAAAATCACAGTGACCTGCTTGTCATTATATTTTCTACACTGCCTATACCCTTTATGCTGTTGATTTTCTCTTCAAGCTCCTCTAAAGCTCCCGGAGCATCCTGTATTATTTTGGTGAATTTTATAGCTTTGAGTCCGAAAGCCAGAGGCTCTTCCTCCAGCCTGTCAGGCTTAAGCTCTTCTAAGGAATTTTTCACAGATTCGAATGCTTCAGGGGATTCCGGCATTATCCTGTAAACACATATTACCTCTCCCATTCTCTCTACCTCCTTACAAACCATGCCCCGAATTTTTTAAAGCAGGAATTCTCTTCGGTTCTGTTCCAGTACTGCTCATATTCTTTCCTGCTCATCTGAGCAAGTGTTTTATTGTATCCTTCTGGAATATAAATAAGAAACAGTTCGGACCAGGCATATTCGCTCAGGGTTCCGAGCGGTTTGTGAGAAAGGCTACCTCTCACCTCATGGTCAAATACTACTGGCTCTGAACCGGGTTCAATATATGCAAGGAACTCCCTGAAGCAGCATGTTCTCTCCCTTCCTTCCACGAGTTTGAGAATCCCTTCCAAACCCAGTGTCTCAAGAGCAAAATTGGTGAAGGGACCCGGAAAATTTTTGTATGAATCCAGATAGAACCCCGCATCGAGTGTTATGAGAGGTTCTTTTACAATTTTGCTGGCATATATTGCCTTATGTTTTGCTATTTCTTCCAGATCAAAACTCCTAGGTTCAGGGATATCTACAGGCCTCCACATCACCTCAATTCCGTAATCCCTCAACTGATTTCTTGCACTCCAGAATTTGCCTTTATTGGTTGTGACAAATATTATTTTCTTCATGGTCCAACAAAACCGCACTCAGGACATTTATATGTATTTTCAAGTCTCCTGCATTTATCACATCTTATTATTTTTACCTTTCCGCATTTTGGGCACGGAAATTCAACCCATACCCTCTCTGCTTCGATTCTTATCCCGCAGTTCGTACACTTCATAAGCATCATTATTGGCAGTGGGTTTTATAAATGTTGTTGATTTCAAAACAAAATATATAAAACCTTCCTGACATCAAATAAAAGCATATTTTAAATAAATCTAACCCATTGATTCATGTTTTGGGAGGTGAAAAAACCATGGGCAAATCCCAAGGAGTGTATACAAGCTCTGAGGAAATAGCCCCTATAATGAAGAATCTCCGTATAGATGAGTATTTTGGTTGGGTTAAGAAAATCGAAAAGCAAATATCTGGAAAATATCTGGATAACGGAGAAAATATCGAATACAGGAACATATTTACACTTGAAGAGAGAGGAAAATACTATATCATGGAAATAAAAAGGGTGGCTCTGAACGGTGACTTCGAGAAGCCAATAGACCTTATAGGCCCGATTAAAAAGAAAATGTATCCTAAAATCTATTAGCGGTTTAATCATGAACTTCAAAAAAATAGAAGAAAAGTGGCAGAAGAGATGGGAAGAGGCAAAGATTTTTGAAGCAGAGCCTTCGGAAAAGAAGAAATTCTACATAACCGTTGCTTATCCCTATCCTTCTGGAGGCATGCACGTGGGACACCTGAGAACTTACACGGTTCCTGATGTGATAGCAAGATTCAAAAGAATGCAGGGATATAATGTACTTTTTCCAATGGCATGGCACGTAACCGGCACGCCTATAATCGGAGCGCTGAAAAGACTAAAGGCACGGGAAAAGAAACAGTTATATGTTCTTAAAGAAGTCTATCACATGACCGATTCTGAACTTGAAAGCATAGAAAAGCCTATGGATTTTGCAAGATATTTTATAGACAATCATTATAAAATAGGAATGCGTTCTCTTGGTCTCTCCATAGACTGGAGGAGGGAGTTCACCACAAATGATGAACATTACAGCAAGTTCATAGAATGGCAGTATCTCACGCTGAAGAAAATGGGCCTTATAAAGAAAGGGTTACATCCTGTGAAGTGGTGTCTGAACGATAAAAACCCTGTCACAACCCATGATTTGCTTGAAGGTGAAGATGCGGATATAAATGAATTCATTCTTGTGAAGTTCCAGCTTGATGAAAATGTATACATTCCCACGGCAACCTTAAGGCCGGAAACGGTTTACGGTGTCACAAACCTCTGGATAAATCCAAACAGCACGCTTGTAGAAGCCGAAGTTGACAGAGAGAAATGGATTGTTTCAGAGGAATGTGCTGAAAAGCTTTCCCACCAGAACAGAAAGGTTGAAATCAAAAAAAGATTCCCTGCCTCTGAATTGATAGGCAAGAAAGCAAGAAACCCGGTTCTCCAGAATTCTGTGCTTATTCTTCCTGCAGAATTTGTAAATCCGGACAATGCTACAGGCATGGTCATGAGCGTTCCTTCTCACGCACCGTTCGATTACATCGCGCTGAAGGACCTGAGGAAAAATCAAGAAGAAATAAAAAAATGGAAGCTTCCTGAAAATGAGATAGAGGCAATAAAACCCATACATATTATTGACACACAGGGCCTGCCTGAAAATCCTGCGATTGCTCTTGTCGAGGATGCAGGGATTAAAAACCAGAGGGATAGAGAAAAAATAGAAGAACTGACAAAGGAAGTGTACAAAAAGGAGTTTCACCAAGGAGTGCTTAACAGTAAATGCGGTGAATATGCTGGAATGAAAGTTTCTCAGGCAAAAAAGATTCTCGTGAGAGATTTTACCGAAAGAGGCATATTCGATGAAATGCTCGATTTTTCAGAAAGAGTAAGATGCAGGTGTGGAGGAAAGGTTGTTGTTGCAAAGAAAAGCTCCTGGTTTCTGAGATACGGAGATGAGGGGTGGAAAGATAAGGTTATGTCCCTGCTGAAATCTGTAAGAATAATCCCCCCTTACATGAAAAATGAGTATAAATCTGCAATAGAATGGCTCGAAGACTGGCCCTGCATAAGAAACTTCGGCTTAGGCACAAGGCTTCCCTGGGATAAAGATTTCATAATAGAACCTCTTTCCGATTCCACAATCTACATGGCATATTATACAGTCTCGCACATTCTGAAAAACTTCAAACCTGAACAGATTCTGCCTGAAGTTTTTGATTATGTGTTCCTTGGAAAGGGTGATGTAGAGCAGATAAGCAAGCACACAGGCATAGCTGAGGATGAGCTGAAGAAAATGAAGAAAATGTTCGATTACTGGTACCCTCTTGACTGGAGATGTTCAGCACATGAACTCGTGCAGAACCACCTGACCTTTTTCCTTTTCCATCACACAGCAATATTTCCCAAAGAAAAACACCCGAAGGGAATAGCAACTTGGGGTATAGGCCTGCTTGAAGGGGGAAAGATGTCATCATCTAAAGGAAACGTTGTCCTTGCAAAAGACGCGATAGAAAAGCACGGTGCAGATACCGTAAGGTTTTTCTTAATGAGCTCCGTAGAACCCTGGCAGGACTTTGACTGGAGGGAAAAGGAGGTCGAAAATTACAGAAGAAAACTTGTCAATTTCTATGAAAAGGTGATTTCGGTTATACAGACCTCCGGGGAATACGAGGAAAGATTTGCTGATCTGTGGCTGATGTCAAAAATGAACAGAACAATAAAGGAAACCACAGAGGCTCTGGAGAACTTCCAGACAAGAAAGGCCGCTCTTTCATGCTTCTTTGAAATGGAGGAAGCACTTAAATGGTATTTAAGAAGGGTCGAGAAACCGAACAAAAACCATGCTCTGGAATTTATCGAAACTTGGCTAAAACTCATGACACCCTACACACCTCATATATGCGAGGAGCTGTGGCAAACCCTCGGCAAAAAAGAATTTATATCCCTTTCAGAATGGCCTCAGGCAAAAGAAGAACTGATAGATGACAGAATCGAAAAAATGGAAGAACTTGTAATGCAGACACTAAAGGATATTTACGAAATAATAAAAATAGTGGGAAAGAAACCCAAGGAAATAAGAATTTACACATCACCTGAATGGAAACATGTTGTTTATTCCGAGATTATCAAAATGGAGGGAAAAACACCAAAGGAAATAATTCCACATATAATGAAAAGTCCTATAGGCAAACAATATGGAAAGGATGCTCTGAAATTTGCGCAAAGGCTTATAAGCAATCTCGCAGGTCTGGGAGAGATTCTAACCGCAGAGGAGGAATATTCAATCCTGAAGGATGCAGAAGAATTCTTTGCAAGGGAGTTTCAATGTGATGTGAAAGTCATGAGGGCTGTTGAAAGCGAATCCGAAAAGGCTTCAAGAGCAGAACCCGGAAAACCGGGAATAGAAATAATAAGTGAGTGACAATGATCTATTTCACTCTGGGCCTTATCGATATTCTTGCAGGTGTGATTAGTACAGCTCACTGGTTGCCAATCTATCATGGAAGTAATTTTATTTTAATGTTTTGTGTAGTTATGTTTGCAAAAGGGGTATGGTCAAGGATTTTTGAAGGAAATCTTCATTTCATTCTCGATATATTAACAGGTATCGTGCTCCTGCTTCTGTTTTTGGGCATAAGCTTTTATCTTTTTTCTATACTGGGTATTATCATGATAGTAAAGGGCGGATATACCTGCATAAGCGAATTTACAGGCGGTTGAAATGATAATGCTTATCCTGCTTGGTATGCTGGATATTCTGGGAGGAGGTATGTTGATTCTACAGAATACTTTCCTGCATAATAACTTTGCATACCTTATGGGAATTATTCTGCTGGCGAAAGGTGTAATTTCATATGTTTCCGCTGCAGTAAAGGGGTTTTATCTCGATTTCATGGGTGTTCTTGATGCTGTGTGCGGTCTGCTCCTGATTCTGCTCTTTTCTGGTATTAAATTCTCATTTTCCCCTTATATCGGTATTTTTCTCCTGCTCAAAGGAATGTACAGTTCAGCCATAGGTCTGGTGAAGATATGAAAGAAGCGATAATGAAAAGGTTCAGAGATGTGATTGCAGAGGCGAAAGAAATCTCTACCGAAAAAATAGGGATAAAAGGATGGATCAGAATGAAATGCATGTATGGCTGTTCTTTTTATGGCAAGTCGCGTTCATGTCCGCCTTATACCCCAGAAATTGGAACATGCAAGAAAATCATTTCAGAATATAACAGAGCTCTGATTCTTAAATTTCGTACAAATGAAAGAAAAACCCTGGAAAAACTCATGCTGGATATCGAAAGGTTTCTGTTTCTCTCCGGGTATTATAAAGCTTTTGCGTTTTTTGTAAGCCCCTGCAGTGCCTGCAGTGTATGCACTCCAGAAAAATGCAAACAGCCTGAAAGAGCAAGACCAACCGCAGAGGCCTTTGGCATAGACCTGATTGCAACAGCAAAAAAATCCGGGATGAAAATGGATGTCTTTAATAGTTCTAAAAATTTTTTGCCTATCGGCATTGTTTTGGTAGAATAAAAACATTTAAATAACCTATGTTCAATAATCTTTACACAATTTCAACTCTATGATATAAAAGGAGGGGATGAGAATGGCAGGATATGTGAAATTTGAGGTTCCGAAAGAACTTGCAGATAAGGTTCTGGAAGCCGTAACAATTGCAAGGGCTTCTGGAAAGCTGAAAAAGGGTGTGAATGAAACCACAAAAGCTGTGGAAAGAGGAATAGCAAAACTCGTGATTATGGCACAGGATGTTCAACCTGAAGAGATACTGATGCACCTTCCACTCATATGCGATGAAAAGAAAGTTCCATATGTATACGTTCCTTCCAAGCAGGAGCTCGGAAAAGCAGCGGGAATAGATGTTGCGGCCTCATCCGTTGCTGTGATAGAAGAGGGAGATGCAAAAAAGCTCATAGAGGATATAGCCGAAAAGGTGAAAAGCCTGAAAAAGGAGTGAAGGTGACTGATTTATGACCGTACCCGCAGAGGTTATCCACATTATGGGAAGGCTGGGTGTGAAGGGTGTAAGCAGGGTTAGATGCAGGGTGTTAGAAGGAGAGGATAAAGGAAAAATACTTACAAGAAACGTTGTAGGTCCTGTAAAAATAGGAGATATCATTCTTCTCAAGGAAACAGCCATGGACAGTGTGGAAAAACTCCAGGGTAGATAAGTATGAAGTGTTCATTTTGCGGAGAGAAAATACCTTTGGGAAGGGGAAAGATGTTTGTTAAGAATGATGGAAGAATATTTACTTTTTGCAATTCCAAATGTGAAAGAAACTGGAAAATGGGAAGAGAAGGCAAGTATGTGAAATGGACAAGGATTTCAAGAAAGAGGAGAAAACCCGAGAAATAATTCATAACGTTTCCAAAAACTCCTTTTCGAAAAACTGCAGTTTTCCCGGAAGGATAAGAACTGCCGGTGGAGGTAGAGATTCACCCAGGAGCCTGTTTATTCTGGCATAAAGAATTTTTTCATTTTCAGAGCCAAGTCGAGAAGCAACTATTATTTTTCTTTCAGGAGAAAAAAGATTTTTACCTTTCTCTTTATCTATATCCATCAAAATCTTCAAAGCCTCACACACATCCATATCTATATCCAAAAGTAAAAGAGTGTGAAGACCTTGCGAAAAATTCTTTGCAATTTCCTCATAGTAAGATACGGGATGATAATTTTCCTGCGGTTTTGCAACCGTCACGGTTCTGCCGAAATTGTATATGCTTAACCCGCAGACAGAAACAGCAGTGAATATTGAAGAGGAATGAATAATTTTTGTTCTTATTCCAGAAACCCTTGCCTCCATGATAATGTGATGGTGTGTTGTTGCAGCAAGAGGGTCTCCGGGAACAAGAATTGCAACATCTCTAACCTTTGCCTCCTGGAGTATTCTTCCAACATTTTCCTCAAGATCGCTTCTTTTCAAAAGCAGAATATCCTTTCCGATCATTTGTGAAAGCCTTTCCAAAGACCCTCCCCATTTTGCCGTGTAAAGCTCCGCATACACCTTGTCTGCTTTTTTGCATACCTCAATACCGCGGATAGAAACATCCTTTTCATCCCAAATACCCAAACCGATTAGATAAAGCATAATAAAATTTAGAAAGTTTAATATATAGAATTTGTTTTAAATAATTAAATCCGGAGGGGCTGAAGAAATGAGAATAACTGCATTTTTAATAGGAGTGTGCATAATAGTTTTTACGGTTCAAGTGATATCCGAGATTATGTTCTGCCAGAATTCTGGGAATATATGCATAGAGGGTATTGATCCATTTACATACACATTTTCTCTTATACCCATTAATGCGCTTCATGGTGCGTGGTGGCAGTTTATAACATATATGTTCCTTCATGGCGGCATTGGACATTTAATGTTCAATATGTTTGTTCTCTTTCTTTTCGGAAGTGTTGTGGAGCATGCTCTGGGCAAGAAAAGATTTCTGCTTCTCTATATAATTTCAGGTATAGGTGCTGCATTTTTGCATATAGTTCTCTCCGGAGTTTCATATACAATCATGCTCGGTGCTTCTGGTGCGATATTCGGTATACTTGCCGCTTACGGTTTCATGTTCCCAAGAAACAAGATTATAGTTTTTCCCATACCTTTCCCGCTACCAGCTTGGATTGCTGTGGTCGGTATAGCCATTCTTGAATTTCTGATAGGTGTCTACGGATTGGAATCAGGAGTTGCAAACTTCGGTCATCTCGGCGGAATACTTACTGGAGCGGTTCTTGTTTATTACTGGAAACATAAGAAACCGAAAAGCATTTGGGAAAGAAGAAGATATGAATTTTTCTGGGAATGATACGGCTAATTTGTCTCGAAAAACTGTCTGAAAGCATTTGCAACATAATCACTGAAACATTTGTTGAAACTGTTGCTTTAAAAGATTTTAAATTGAGTAAAGCAAACTCTTCAAAACAAAATCTACAGTATTTTTAATGCTCTTACGAATACGTTTGTGATGATGTGAAGAAAGGGAAAAGAAGGGTTGTTTTAAGGAGTCCGAAACAACATTTATACTTATGCTTCTTGGAATTTTTTTATACAAGATTCCTGTTTCCATATCAATTACCTCTGTGTTTTTGAATTTACTTCCTACCTTGTATGCCTCGAGTACAGAATTTAGTGTAAGTCCTTTGACTTTCCGTATGTATTCAGGAAATATCCGCTTTTCGCAAAAATATGAGTCTTTTTTCATACCTTTCCAAAAAGAAGACTTTATGAATGTGACATCTCCTATTTCCAGATAAGGAGAAATTGCACAGCAAAATCCCAAATGAATTACCTTAACTTTAAACCATGAAAGAGATTCAAAGACATCTTCACATGCCCTTCCCGGAGCTATTTTTATTATTCCGATGTTTTTCCTTATTTTTTCCGAAAGAAACCACGATCTCTTATTTTCCCTTTTCTTTTTCGTAATTGTCTCGAAAAAAAGAGAAAGAGGTGTTGTGATAATTATTTCTGGTATTTTTTTCCATCCAAAGAAGATATGTGCTATTTTTTCTTTTGGTATTTGCATCTTCTCCTGTCCCCGAAGCAATCAATTTGATGATATTCTTTTTTAAATGCACATCTTTTCTGCTCCCCTCTTGCGTTATACCACATCCTGAAATATTCACACAATTCAAAATCTATATTCTCTTCAGTTTGAAAAAGATATTGACTATAGAGAAAAGGATTTTCAGATTGCAGGGCAAGTTCTCCTATTTCAGACTTCGAGAGATTGTAAGAAGTTATAAATCTTTCCAGTTCTTTGTAAAGAATTTCTTTTCTTTTTTCTACATCTCCTGCAGATTTGAGAAGTTTCATGAAATTTTCATCTCTTCTTTTATATTTGAAAAAATCGTCAACTATAGTTCTTACCATGATGAGAATTTGACTGAAAATTTTTAAAATTTTGGTACATTTTTTGGATATGAGAACAGACCCCTATGAAAAGTTTGTAAGCAAATGCAAATGCCCTTCCCCCTGTCTTTTTACAGAAATAGACGGAATAAGAGTGACATGGGAAATTAACGGAGTCTGCAACCTGAAATGTGCGCATTGTTGCCTAAATGCAAAAAATATGTGTACAATTTCTCCGAATTTAGATAGATACAAAAAAATAATAGATCAACTTGTTGAAGACAATGTAAAGGCTGTCTATGTTTCTGGAGGAGAACCCCTTCTCTGGGATTATATTTTTGAATTCATAAACTATGCAAAGCAACAAGGAATAGAATTGATAAGTCTTGCTACAAATGCAACGCTTTTAACGAGGAAAAATGTAGAAAGACTGGAAAAGGCAGAAGCAGATAAAATACTCATAAGCCTTGACCATCATATACCAGAATTACATGATAAACTTCGAGGTGTTAAAGGGACCTTTGATGCCGCCATTAAAGGTATAGAAAATGTAAAAAAATATTCGAATATTTTTATCCGAATCGGAACTGTGATCTGGAAAGAGAACTACAAAGTTCTGGAGAATTTTGTCAAATTTTTGATTGAGAAAGGTGCGGATGAAGTGATATTCAGCTGGCTTATGAAAACAGGAAGAGCCGTAAATCATCCAGAAATTTTTGTAGATAGAAAATATTACTTTTCTATTGCAGAAGAACTTGAGAGATTAAAAAGAAAATACTCCAAAGAAATAAAAATACATTTTCATAGATTTCAGAAACTGACGAAAAAATCCAAAAATTGTATGGGAGGTGAAAAGTTCTATTATATAAATCATCGCGGACAGCTTGGACCTTGTTCATGGATTTCAAAATTATTTCCAGAAAAATATCTTACAAAGGCATCCTTGTTGAAAACTTCTCTTTTATCTCTCAAAGAGACATCGGAATTCAAAAAATTTTTTAAAGATAATAGAGAACGGTATTCCAAATTCGGTCCTGGATGTCCGGCAGTATGTACAATAGAAAATGGAAATTTCTTTTCTAAAGATCCACTTGATGATAGAAATGAAGAAATGTAAAATACTTGTGAGTTGGAAGGTAGGAGAAGAATTTAAGAGAATTCTTCTTAACGAGCTCAAAAACTGTGAAATAGAGTTCGCAAGAAGTTTGAATGAAAGAGACCTCTGTAAGGCAATTAAAGATAAACATATTCTTATTGCAGGTATATGTACGGAAAGGATGATAAAAAATGCGGAGAAATTAGAATTGATTCATTCAATGATAAAAAGCGTAAACAGGATAAATCTGAACCTTGCAAAGGAGAGAGGTATAAAAGTCACGAATACAGTAGGATACTGTGGCGATTCTGTTGCAGAATTTATAATAGGAATTATGATTATGCTTTCAAGAGATCTTTCTTTCTTTTTGAACAGAAAAATCAATAAACAAAAATGGTCCCTTAATTTCAAGGGATTTGAACTCAAAGGAAAAACTTTGGGAATAATAGGCCTCGGTGAAATAGGTTGTGCATTAGCAAAAAGAGCCAAATGCATGGGAATGAAGATTTATGGGATAGATATTGTTCCCTCTCTAAGATTAAAGTTGGATTTTGTTGGTGGAAAAGAAAGTTTGAATTACGTGCTAAAGAATTCAGATTTTATCTCCATAAATCTTCACCGGACTCCAGAAACAATAAACTTCATGACTTTGAAACATTTCAAGATTATGAAAAAAACAGCATTTTACATTGACACAAGCAGAGGCGGTATTACCAATTTTGAAGATCTTTATAAGGCACTTAAAAGGGGGTATATAAAAGGTGCTTTTTTGGACGTTTTTCCAAAAGAACCACCAGATTATTCACATCCTGTATTTAAACTTAAAAATTTCTATTTCAGTCCGCATATAGCTGGAGTAACAAAAGAAGCAGAAATAAAAAGTGCAGAGTATACTGCTGGAATAATAAAAAGATTCCTACAAAGAAAAAGAATTAATTCAATAATTTAATTTTCCATTTTTCATTTGCCTTTTCCACCTCAATTACACAGCCCGGCTTGAAATACATTTTTTCAATCTCGTCCAGCAATTTATGAGTCAGATGTTTTATAATAATTTTTATTATGGTTGCATGAGTTACGAGAACAACGGGTCTTCCATCTTTTATAAGTTTTGAAAGAAGAGGAAGAAGTCTGTTTAATGCATCGGAATAACTCTCTCCTTCGGGAATTCTGAAATTCCATTTATCCTTTTCTCTTCTTTCAAAAATTTCCGGATATTTCTTCCTTGCTTCCTCTCTGCTCAACCCTTCAAATATACCGAAATTAACCTCTTTCAATGCATCATTCTCTATTACATCTCTCTGAGTAATTTCGGAGATAAAGTCGGCTGTTTTCCTCGCGCGGGATAAAGGGCTGGTAATTATTTTTTCAAATTCCAGATTTTTCATAAGGTTTGCAACACTTCTTGCTTCTTTTTCTCCTTTTTCAGAGAGTGGAATATCAGTAAAGCTCAGATATCCGTGCTTGTTCCATGAAGTTGAGCAGTGGCGAACAAGATAAAATTTCATAGTTTCACTTAAATCATTATTATTAAATATTTTTTTTGTCAGGGAAAATAATAATGAAAGAAAAAATAGTTCTTATAGGGAAGCCTCTTTTCGATTTTTATGGACACGATTACGAATTTCTACCTCCTGAAAGCGAGCTTGATGCATACACCGTTGAAAGATATTTAGAGAAGCTTAAAAATAAAAGTGAATTTTCAGAGCCTGGTGGATGCACGCTTAACATTGCCAAACACTTGGTAAAACCCAAAAAAGAAGTCTACCTTATAGGAAGTATAGGAAATGATGAAATTGGAGAAGAATATAAGAAACACGCAGAAGAAAAAGGTATAAAATTATACTTGAAACACGCAGAAGAAACAACGGGTATAACCGTTAATTCAATGAAAGGAAAATGCTGGTATTATTATGGAGCCTCTAATTTCTTGGATGAAACAATAGAAGAATATTGGAATGATATAATAGAAAGTGATATGATAATAGTTGATGCTTATTCATTTACCTCTCCTCACAACTTGCTCTTAGAAATATTCGAGAAGCATCCCGGAGAAAAATATCTCATTCTTTCTGGTTGCAAAAAAGATGAGTTTATTAAAAAATATATTTCTCCATTTAATTTTCTCAAAAATAAAAAAATTAAGTTTGAAATAATTTTTGGTAATCATGAAGAATGGAGATCTCTTTCAGAGGACCTAATACCAGAAAGCAATATTAAAGTAATCACATATCCATGGGGTTGTGAAATCATTGAAAAACACGGAAAGAAAAAAATACAGATAGTTCATGAAACAATATCCGTGGAAAATATATACACCATAAGCGCAGGAGATGTATTTTCTGGAACGTTCATTTCACTTTATGTTGAAAAATATCCAATAGAAGAATGTGCAAGAGAGGCTTGTAAAAACTCTTTTAATAAAATTAAGAGTAATATAAGAAAATTCTGGAGAAAAAAATATCTGAAATGAAAATTCCAGAAATTTTATTTTAATTTTGTTTTTAAATTTTTTATATGTCTACTATAAACATTCGTGTAAAGCCAAATTCCGATATTTTTCGCATATATACAAAAAATGAAAAGATCATCATAGAACTCACAAGTCCTCCAGAACAAAATAAAGCGAATGCAGAATTAATCAAGCATTTGAAAAAAATTTTTGAAAAAAATGTGAAAATACTAAGAGGTTTCAAGAGTAAAGATAAAGTTATACTGATAGAGGGCTTATCCGATGAAGAAGTCAAACTTAAGCTCAAGAGAATTCAAGATAAAGCTTGCCGTTTCTGAATTTCTTGGATGAAACCCTGAATCCCCTGGGCTTGGAAAGAATTTTGAAATAAGCCTTATCCCCTGCTATTGCTTTAACTTCCACAGAGTTTTCAAGCTCCCTTACCTCTATATTTTCTTCATTTTTTATATCCGGAATTTCTATTTCCACCACTACCTTTGAATCCGTTCTCTTTATAGTTGTTTTAGGCTCTTCCGTCACCTTCGGCTCCTTTATTTTTTCTTTAAGACCCTTAAGAGAAGGCTTGGGTATCTCTATTTTCCTCCTTTTCCTGAAGGATATATCTATCCCCAATTTATCATGAATCTCCCTTGCTATTTCCTCCTTATCCACATCACCGAAGGTTTTAATAGAAATTTCTGGTTTCCTTCCACCAATCTGAGTTATCCTTATGGAAAAACCAGACCTTTTAGGTTTGACATCCTTAAAAAACTGGGATATGTCCAAAGCCTCAAAGTTTCTGTCAAAAAGCTTATCCATTTCTTTGAATTCTCTGTTTATTCTTTCAAACACATCCTCAAAGAAACTTCTCCTTGCGAGACTCCCTCCGCATCTCGGACAATAGTCCCAATCACTTTCCACATGCATTCCACAGTATGGACATCTCATATTTCAAACACCACAGTGAGAAAGTTATAAATTAATTGTAAGTGATGCTTTAAATATATGGTCTCTCCTGCAGGACTGTGCATAATATGTAAGGGTTCCAGAAACCTGTGTGGAAAGGGCTTTTGTCCTTATCTAACAAGAACAATTATAAAACCCAAAATAGAGAAAATTATCGATAAGGAGTTTTTCGGCCCTTCTGTTTCGGTTTTTGTAGGAAGGTCTGGTTATCCCAATATCTGGATAGGACCCATGACCATGCTTGAGGAAAAGCCAGAAATTGATAACCCCAAAACTTGGTTCGGAATGGATTATGAAAAGATAATAGAGCTTCGTTCCCTGCTTCTCAGATCTAAACACAAACAAAACATTCGTTCAAGTTCAAAATTTGTTCAAGAGACTCAAGAACTTGCTCTCGCTAGCAAGCCAACCGATATTGAGGCTATTTTCTTCCGAAAACCTGTATACAGGATTTCCTTTTCTGAGGTTCTGCAGCCCATGGGTCCCACAGCTGTTCTGGAAAAAATGCGTATTACCGAAAATCCAAGAATACCAGCACATATTGAAAGAATAGTTTCAGATGAGCTGAAAGCACAGGAAGCCGGATTTCTCTTATATAAACACGGTCATGATGTCTATAAAATTTCCACCATACTTTCCTCAGGTGTGCTCGGAAGGGATGAAAAGAAACTCGTACCCACACGGTGGAGCATAACCGCAGTGGATAATATAATCTTTCTAAATCTTATTCAAGAGATCAAGGAATTTCCCTCCATCAGCGAGTATATGGTTTATTCGAGCGAATTTCTGGACAACAGATTTGAGATCTTGCTCATACCAGGAAACTGGGAATATGAAAACTTCGAGGCTTGGGCCCCAGGATCCTTTTGGGCTTTCAGTTTGAAAAAACCAGAAATACTCGAGGAGTACGAACCCTTTCAGGGGAGAAAGGATTATGCAGAAACCCAAGGTGGTGGTTATTATGCAGCAAGGCTTGCAGTTGCAGAAGGTCTTTACAGAATGAAAAAACAGGCAAGGGTTGTTGTTTTCAGAGAGGTATACGAAGGCTATGTTATTCCTTTAGGGGTTTGGCAAGTAAGAGAAAATGTGAGAAATGCTTTCAGAAATAAACCTGCAAAATTTGATAATCTTGGAGAGGCATTAAAGCATATAGCCTCGAGGCTGAGAATACCTATGGAGGAGTATATAAACAGGAGCAAAATCCTGAGGCAAAAAAGGCTTTACGATTTTTATATATCCAGTGAAACCCTTACTTTATAGCCTTGCTCTGTTTTTTCAAACTTATAGCCATAATAGGTCACAGCTTTGACCACGGTTTCTCCAATCTCAGGATTTGCCCTGTCACCGTAAATCTTTGCTTTGAGTCTTGTTTCCGATATCTCTACTATTTCAAATCTGGAAAAAAACATATCCTCAATATCAACCCTTGCTATAAGTTCCTGCAACCAGTCAAACATAAGCTCTTCCACATTATCAGCTTCCATTTCTATTTCCCTGCAGATTTTTGGCTGCACCTTATCCATCTGGCATATCACAGAAAACAAAGCCTCTGCTGCATTTTCAAAAACCTCTTTAAGGGTTTTTCCATAAGCTTCAAACATCACATCAGAGGTCAAATCATCAATAAATTTGTACTTTTCCATATCACCCGCCTCTTATATTTTTGGCACCGAATACCTTGCACCGCATGCTTCACATTTAAGAAACCAAAAGTTTTTTTCCTTGAATATCTTCGTATCAGGTTTTCCGCACTCCCTGCACAGCACATAATTTTTCACATAAGTTTCGAGTTTTTTGTTCACAACCTCTTCAGAGAAATTACCCAGCACTTCCACTCTTTTTCCTTTTATCTCTCCTGAAGTTGCAAGCTCTTTAAGAAAAAATTTCAGAAGGTGCTGAATATCCCTTCTCAAAGCATTTGCAACATCTGTAAAATTGTTTATGATAGTTCTGCTACCTATTCTCATCACGCTTAATCTAGGAATTTCAAACCTTTCATTTGCTGATGCCTTTTTCGGAACCTTCTCTAAACCCCTTTTGAGAAGCTTTTCATAGTCCATCATAATCTCACTTTCAAACTTAACATCTCTTCTTTGGTTTTATTCTTATTAAAGTTAACGTGATTAATCTCGAGAAAAAAAAATTTAAATTTTAAGAACTAATTATAGGAGGGTTTCCTTGACAGGTAGAAAATACAGACCAGGAGACTGCATTGAATTAACACCTCTGTTCCCGGAATTTTTTGATATCACGAAAATACAGGTGTGTGTGAAAGAGATATATCCTTTTTGTTTTAGAGATGCAGAGGGAATATATCATTTATTTTCTTCCTACCTTGAAAGAATAATTGCCGGAGAGGATAGAACCGGAAAATATATAGAGGTAATTCATGGGGAACACTACAAGAAAATACATTCTGCTATAGAAGAGGTGAAAAAAACCGAGAAAGAAATCAAGAATATACAAGAAATTATACGAGAAATGCGTTCCAAAAGAGAACATGGAATAATAATCGAGAGTAAAACCATTGAGACACCGCCGAAGTCAATTGAAATTTATGAATTAAGAAGCATTCCTGTATTTGGAAAAACAAAAATAGAAAATATAGAGAAAATTGAAGATTTGGGAATAAGCTTTTACAATATTTTCAGGGATTTCTTACCCTTGGATTATATAGCAGAATTTATAGTAAAGGAAAAAGACAAAATTTTATTTTTGCTGGATGGAGAGTATAAGGAAATGGAAGGATTAGTGAAAGAATATCACGAAAAGAGAAGGAAGCTCAGGGAAATGGAAAAAGAATTATGGGCAAAAAATCAAAATTCTAAAAATTTATTAATAAAGAACCTCCAACAATAAATATAACATGAAAATTACACTTTCTGTAATCAAAGCTGATATAGGAAGTATCGGAGGGCATATAAAACCCAGCAAGCTTCTAATAGAGACTGTACGGGAATATGTTAAAGAGAATGGAAAGGATTTGCTTAAAGACTTTTACATTAGCTCTACAGGAGATGATATAGCAATACTAATGACCCATACTCACGGTAAAGGAAGCAAGGAAATTCACAGACTTGCATGGAAAGCTTTCTTGGAAGGAACAAAAATAGCAAAGGAGCAGGGTCTGTATGGTGCAGGACAGGATTTACTGAAATCCTCCTTTTCAGGTAATGTAAAGGGAATGGGTCCTGCTGTATGTGAAATGGAAATCAATGAAAGACCTAATGAACCTTTCCTTTTCTTTGCAGCAGATAAGACAGATCCAGGAGCATATAACCTTCCTCTATACCTCAGCTTTGCAGATCCCATGTACTGCCCGGGTCTGATACTTTCACCAAAAATCAATAAAGGCTTTACTTTCCATGTAATGGATGTGGATTACACAAAAGCGGATAAAATAATAACCTTAAAGACCCCTGAAGAGCTCTATGATCTTGCTGCTCTTCTGCGCGATAACGAGAGATTCGTTATAGAGTCCATCTATTCCAGAGCCACCGGCGAACAGGCCGTAGCTGTAAGCACAACAAGGTTACATAATATAGCTGGAAAATATACCGGCAAGGATGATCCTGTAATGCTTGTGAGAACACAAAAGAATTTCCCTGCCACAGGAGAAATTCTCGCTCCTTACACTATCGGGCATTATGTTGCAGGGTTTATGAGAGGATCACATGTAGGACCTCTCATGCCTGTAAGGCTTAATTCTACAGCCTCATTTTTTGATGGACCGCCTATAGTAACATGTGCAGCTTTCTGTGTGCAAAAAGGAAAACTGACAGAACCCGTGGACGCATTTGATCATCCATACTGGGACTTTGTGAGAAATGAAATAGCAAGAAAAGCCCAAGAAATAAGAAGACAGGGATTCTCTGGTGCCGCCATGCTTCCGTATTCCGAACTCGAATACGGAGGAATAGTTGAGATACTGAAAAGACTGGAAAAAAGATTCAAGATAAGGAAGAAAAAGAAATAATTTATTGAAAAACAAAACAATAAACTAAATTATGAAGAAAGGCAGATTCATTCTGTGGTTTGAGGATATAAGCAAACGCGATGTTTCCTTGGTTGGTGGGAAATGTGCTAATTTGGGAGAACTCGCAAAGTTAAAAGTTCCCACACTCCCAGGTTTTGCAATAACCGCAAAGGCTTATCAATATTTTATAGAAAGAGCAGGCCTGAATGAGTTTATAAGAAAAACCCTTCACGGTCTGGATACACATAACCTTAAAGACCTTGCAAGAAGGGGAAGAAAAATAAGAAATAAAATCATCCGTGCAGGACTGCCGGAGGATCTGAAAAAAGAGATAATCGAAAACTATCGAAAGCTCGGAAAAAAACTCGGAACGAAAAATCCATACGTTGCGGTTCGTTCCTCAGCAACGGCGGAAGACTTGCCAGGAGCGAGTTTTGCAGGACAGCAGGAAACATATCTGAATGTTTCCGGTGAAAAAGATCTGCTGGATAAGATTAAAAGATGTTTTGCATCGCTGTTTACAGATAGAGCAATATCCTATAGAGTGGATAAAAACTTCGATCACCTTAAAGTCAGTCTCTCTGTTGCAGTTCAGAAAATGGGAAGAAGCGATATCGGTTCTGCGGGAGTAATGTTCACAATAGATCCTGATTCCGGTTTTGAAAACGTTATCGTTATAAATGCATCCTATGGACTGGGTGAATATGTTGTTCAGGGCAAGATTACTCCGGATACATTTATGGTTTTCAAACCTACTTTAGGCATAATAGAGAAAACTCTCGGAGTGAAAAGGTTAAAGCTCGTTCGAGGCAAGAAGGGGAATATAGAAAAGAAAGTCAGCCTTGAAGATATGAAAAGGTTTTGCCTCAATGATGAACAGATTCAGGAACTTGCAAAATACGGAATAATAATAGAAAAACATTATAAAATGCCTATGGATATAGAGTGGCTTCTGGATGGTGAAACAGGCAAAATCTACATAGTTCAGGCAAGACCGGAAACCGTTCATTCCCTGAAGAACAAAAACATAGTAGAAAAATATATTCTTCGACAAGAAGGAAAAATTCTTGTTAAGGGAACAGCAATAGGAAGAAAGATCGGCTCAGGAAAAGTAAGGGTTCTGAAAAGTCCAAAACAGATACACCGATTTAGACACGGAGAGGTTCTGGTCACAGAGATGACAGATCCAGATTGGGAACCTATAATGAAGATGGCTTCTGCTATTATAACGAACAAGGGCGGAAGAACAAGTCATGCCGCGATTGTCTCAAGAGAACTCGGTGTTCCTGCTGTTATAGGAACAGGAAACGCAACGAAGATTTTACGAAATGGCCAAGAGGTAACCGTGGATTGTTCTACAGGAGAGGGAAGGGTATTTGAAGGATATCTGAAATTCGATGTTGTGAGAAGAGATGTAAGCACCCTGCCCAAAACAAGAACGAAAATAATGGTAAACATTGCAGATCCTAATGAAGCGTTTTCTGTATCGAGGCTTCCCGTAGCAGGAGTAGGTCTTGCAAGGGAGGAATTCATAATAAGCAGCCATATAGGAAAACATCCCCTCTATCTTTTAAGCATGGGAGAGGGAGAAAAATATATTGAAGCCCTTGCAAGCGGTATAGGGAAGATAGCAGCTGCTTTTTATCCCAGACCTGTGATAGTCAGACTTTCTGATTTTAAAACAGATGAATATGCAAATCTCGAAGGTGGAGAAAAGTATGAGCCTAAAGAGGATAACCCCATGATCGGCTGGAGAGGAGCTTCAAGATATTATGATAACACATTTTCTCCCGCATTCGAACTTGAATGCAAAGCTCTAAAAAAGGTTAGAGACAAAATGGGTCTGAAAAACGTTATAATAATGGTTCCCTTTTGCAGAACCCCTGAGGAAGGAAAACTGGTTCTCAAAAAAATGTCAGAACTCGGATTAAGCAAAAAAAGAGGATGTAAATTTTACGTTATGGCAGAAATTCCGAGCAATATTATTCTCGCCGAAGAATTTGCAAGGATATTCGATGGATTCAGCATAGGAAGTAACGACCTTACACAGTTAACATTAGGTCTGGACAGAAATTCAAGTAAGCTTGAATATCTCTTTGATGAGAGAAATCCTGCGGTGAAGGAGCTTATCAGAATGCTTATCAAAAAGGCACATAAATACAGAAAACCTGTGGGCATATGCGGTGAGGCACCGTCCAATTATCCTGATTTCACAGAATTTCTCGTGAAGGAGAGGATAGATTCGATATCGGTAAATCCGGATGTTGCCTTAGAAACCATACTTCTGGTTTCTAGAGTGGAAAAGAAATTGAGAAAAAAATCTAGAAAGTAGATATAAATGGAAAAGAATTGTATAAGATTCTCCTGGACCTATTGTTTCAAACCCTGTTGAGTATTATATAGATATTGTACGAGAAAAATGAAAAATACATGCACTGGATAGATGTTTTTCTTCATAAAATTTTTAAAACTAAACCTTTCAGGGATAAAAATGAAACACTTTGTATTTCTATATCCGATTCCTGAAATAATCGATTTTGAAATTGAAAATCATGGATGGAGCGAAGAAGGAGGAGCGGATGCATTCAAACAGAAATACAAATCTCTATTAAATAGATGTATTGATGTCAGATACAGGCAGAAGGGTTTTGATATAAATTATGTAATATTTGATGGAAGTTCGGTTTCTGATGTGATTGAACTTCGAGAAACGGACAGAATTATTAAGGTCGGGTTGGATTTCAAAACTCACACAACAAAGCATCTCTATCCAGACCCAGATTTTATTTTAGACCAGTTGGGTGATGTAAAAATAATAAGAATAGCTGGTTTCCATCTATGGGATTGTGTGGAAAAGTTAGCAAGAAGAGCTTATGAAAGAGAATTGGATACTTTAGTTGATGAAGATCTAACTGAACTTTTTGCCTCAAGAATAAAAGATCCTGATTTCAGGATTGATAAATATCCAACATACAATCCAAGAAAGTATGGTGATTCGATGTTCGAGATATTTATGGAAGCAAGAAGGAATAAACCTTGGTTGTGGCAGGATTATTAAATTCTAATACCAAGATTTCAAACCCCAAGCATTTTTTTAAGCCTCAGACAATTCTTCACAGCATATCCTTCATAGTCATTGTTAAAATATCCATAAACCTCTTTACATTTTCCCGAAAGTTTCCTTATGGTCTCTGCCCAGTATTTAAGTTCATCCTCTGTGTAATCATATGAATACCATTTTTCACTTCCGTGCCATCTTATGTATGCAAACTTTCCCGTAACCTCTATCTCACAGGGAAGTCTCGGTGCACTCACTATGCAGTAACCTGCTTCATACTTCTTCAGGAGAGAATAAACCTCTTTGCAAAACCAAGATTCGTGTCTGAATTCTATGACATTTTTATATTTCTTATCCAGTTTTTCCAGAAAATCCGAAAGCAGGTTCAAATCCTTCTTTAGAGAAGGTGGAAACTGGAAAAGAACAGGGCCTGATTTTTCTTGAAGTATTTCAGCAGATTCATAAAACCTTTTCAGAACATCTTCAATATTTCTCAGCTTTCTCACATGAGTTATTATTCTGTTTGCTTTGAGAGAAAAAACAAAACCTTTCGGAGTTTTCCTGTACCAGCCTTTCAAAACATTTCTGAATGGAAACCTGTAGAAGGTAGAGTTGATTTCCGCTGTTGTGAAGTGTTTGGCATAAAAACTCAACCATTCCCTTCTATCCATATTCTCAGGATAAAACTTTCCTATCCAGTGATTGTAGGACCAGCCAGAGGTGCCGAGGAAAATCATTCTTTCAGAACCTTCACGTGTTTTTTAAGCTCCTTAAAGGCCTGGTCTACGGTCATTGGCATAACCTTTGTATCTGCTGTGACCTCCATAAACCCCAGATCTCTTTCGTATCTGGGGACTATCTGAATGTGCAAATGCTTTATGGAACCTCCAGAGATATCACCACCGATGTTAAGACCAATATTGAATCCTTTTGGTGAGAATGCCTTTTTCAACATTATTATACATTTTCTTACCAGATCCCACATTCTTCTGTACTCCTCTTCGGTCAGATCCTCAAGCTCTTCAACGTGCCTTACAGGAACAACCTGAACATGACCAACATTATAAGGAAAAACATTCATTATCACCATCATTAACCTGTCCTTGTAAAGAACCTTTTTTATCACACCAGCTTTATCCTTCGCGATTCCGCACAATAAACATCCCTTGTAAGGTTGAAGCTTCTTTTTACCCTTTATATACTTCATTCTGTTCGTAGCCCAGAGATAGTGAAGATACATATTTAATTTATGGAAATTTTCTTATAAAAAAACTGAACGGTCCCAAAAACAGATTTGTTTAAACTTTAAATCGAGGTTAAAGCAAATTTTAAGATATACAGATAAACAAAAACCAGATGATTAGAATGAAGGTACTAATGCTCGGCTGGGAGTTTCCACCTTTTAGTTCAGGAGGTCTCGGAACACACTGTTATTACCTTACAAAATCCCTGAAGGAAAAAAACACACAAATAACTTTTATTATGCCCGGAGGTTCTGAAAGAATAGAACCAGGCATAAAATTAATAACCACAGGAAGCATGAGGATAATAAGGCTTAATGTAACTTTGAAGCCCTACAGACCCTCTCTGAGCAGAGAGGTAAAAATAATTGCATCAGAAACACCAAAAGAGGTTTACGATGAAAGCTTCTTTTCCAATGTAAAACGCTATAATGAGCTTGCATGTGAGATAGGACTTGAAGAAGATTTTGATATAATCCACTGCCATGACTGGATGACATTCGATGCAGGTGTGAGGCTGAAAAAGGAAACCGGAAAACCCCTGGTTGTGACTATTCATTCTACGGAATTTGACAGAACCGGCGGCCTTTCTGTAAATGATTATATATCGCATATGGAATGGTATGGAATGTTTCATGCGGATAAAGTAATCACTGTAAGCAACTACATGAAAAAAAGAATAGTTGAAAAATACTCTGTTCCTCCAGAAAAAATAAAAGTGATATACAATGCTGTAAATCCAGAGGAGTTCTGGCCAAGTGAAATTAAACCGGGATTTGATGAGAAAATAGTTCTCTTTCTGGGTAGAATAACTCTGCAGAAAGGTCCTGATTATTTTCTTGAGGCTGCCAAACTTGTACTCGAAAAAGAAAAAAATGTAAAATTTGTTGTGGTGGGAAAGGGTGACATGCTTCCTTCCCTGATAGAGAAATCTCTTCAACTTGGTATAATAAATCATGTATTCTTTACAGGTTACCAAAAGGATATTAAAACAATATACAGTATGGCCGATGTTTATGTAATGCCTTCGGTATCAGAACCTTTTGGTATAACAGCCTTGGAAGCCATGTCCTCCGGAACCCCTGTAATTGTCTCCAAGCAATCCGGCATTTCCGAGGCGGTGAAACACAGGCTTACTGTAGATTTCTGGGATGTTAAAGAGCTTGCTAACAAAATTCTCGGTGTTTTAAGATATTCTCCTGTGAAAAATGAACTATCGAAAAACGGTCTCCAAGAAGCAAGAAGGATGACATGGGACAGGGTAGCAGAAAAAACCCTTAATGTTTATCACAGCGTTCTTCAATATTATATGTGATAAGTATGCCATCAATATGTTTTTATTTTCAGGTCCATCAACCCATGAGATTGAGAAAATTTACGATTTTTGATATAGGAAAAAATAGGAACTATTTCAGTGATGACCTTAATAAATTCTATATCAAAAGAATATCGAGAAAATGCTATTTACCTGCAAACACCAAAATGCTGGAGCTGATAAAAAAATACGAGGGAGAGTTTAGAATTTCCTACAGCATAACCGGAATTCTTATCGAGCAATTGGAAAAATGGTCCCCTGAAGCACTGGAAAGCTTTGTAAAGCTTGTTGATACAGGATGTGTCGAGCTTTTCAATGAGACATACTATCACAGTCTCGCATATCTCATATCCGAAAGGGAGTTCAAGGAACAGGTTAAATTACACAGAAAAAAAATATGGGAGGTTTTTGGAGTCAGGCCCAAAATCTTTCGAAATACAGAAGCAATGTTCAGCAACGAAATAGCAAAAATTGCAGAAAAAATGGGATTTCGTGGGATTATAGCTGAGGGACTTTCTCACATTCTCGGATGGAGATCACCGAATTATCTATACACCTCACCGGGATCGAGCATACCTGTATTTTTACGAAACTACAAACTCAGCGATGATATAGGATTTCGCTTCTCATGCAGAGATTGGGAAGAATGGCCTCTCACAGCGGATAAGTATGCATCATGGCTCAGCATGAATGAGGGTGATGTGATAAACATATTTTTAGATTATGAAACCTTTGGAGAGCATCAATGGAAGGAAACAGGGATTTTTGAATTTTTGGAGCATTTGCCCAAAGAAATTCTGAAGTACGAACATCTCGAATTCAAAACACCAAGTGAGATTCTGAAAAAGACAAAACCCGTGGGTATATTCGATGTGCCCTATATAAGCTCCTGGGCTGATGTGCACAGAGATTTAAGTGCATGGTTAGAAAACGAAATGCAGCAGCATGCATTCAGGGAAATAAAATCCTTAGAGCCTGTAATGAGAAAGAGAAAGGATCTGATCGATTACTGGAGAAAATTGCAGACAAGCGACCATTTCTATTACATGTGCACCAAATGGTTTGCTGACGGAGATGTTCATAAATACTTTAACTGTTATGAAACGCCTTATGATGCATTTATAAACTATATGAATGTACTCTCAGACTTAAAAATGAGGGCTGGTATCAAATGCTGAGGGAATGTTTAGAAAAAGCAAAGGAAGTGCTGAAGAAAAATGCAACAAAAAGAGGCATAATAGCAGGAGGAGAGTACTACAGAGATATATGGGGAAGGGATGGTTTTATCACAGCACTGGGAATGAGCAGTTCAGATGACGAATCCCTTGTAAAACTCTCTGAACTCACAATAGACACACTTGCAAAGTTCCAGAAACCGAACGGGCAGATACCGAATAAAATACCAATAAAAGGAAAGAAAATGTGTTTTGGTGAAGGAGGTTGTGTGGATGCAAGTTTGTGGTATCCCGTAGCTGTTCTAAACCACTATTTGAATACAGAAGATAAGAGGTTTCTCAAAAAACATGCGAAAAAGGTGGAGAAATCCGTGGCATGGGCAGGATGTCTGGATCAAAACAATGATTTTTTACTGGAAACCAATGAAGGCTCGGACTGGATGGATCTTCTTCTGAGATTTGGAAGGGTGCTTTACGATCAGGTTGTTTATTTCAAAGCTCTGGTTGCATGCGGAAAAATACTCGATATTCTGGGAAGAAAGAATTCTTACCACAAGCTTTCCATGCAGGTAAAAAGAAATATCAATCTATTTTTCTGGCCTGAAGAGGAAAATTTAGGTATAATAAGAAAAAAGTATGGATACACAGGGATAGAAAAGGATTTTGAAATCCTGCTCAGAGAGCCGGCAAAAGATTACTACTATGCAGAAATAGGTTTCAGAAGATACGATTCCAGATGCGATGTATTTGCCAATGTGCTTGCCATAGTTTTTGGAATATGTGATAAAAACAAAGCAAATAAAATCCTGAATTTCATAGAAATACAAAACATAAACAAACCATATCCTGTAAAGGTTCTGCATCCTCCCATAAGGCCTGAAGATTTCTTCAGACCGTTTCACTTCAGACCGACGGAATACCCTTATCTCCAGGAACCGGGAAACTATCACAACGGTGGAATATGGCCAATGGTCGGTGGATTTTATATCCTATCCCTCAAGAAAGTAGGAAAGGAATGGAGAACGCATTTGAAAAATCTTGTATTGGCAAACAAGCTTGGAAAGCACGGAGAATGGGAATTTAATGAATGGTTAAATTCTTCCGGAATTCCAATGGGTTCTGCGTATCAATCCTGGTCTGCAGGAATGTATATTTTTGCGTATATGCATGGAAAGGGAAAAATCCACATATGATTACCTTTTCATAGCCAGACTGTATGCTTTCAGATAATTTTTTATAAGAACTTTCCAGTCTGCTTTCAGGGATAACTGTTTTGCCCGTATTTTGTACATTCCTCTTTTTCTTTTATCCATTTTGTATATTTTTAGCAAGATATGAGTAAGCTTATCAACAATTTCTTCATAAGGTTTATTCATTCTTGGAAGAATCACAATACTCATTTCATCCTTTTCCAATCTTGAAGAAATAAATGTACCAAAACCGCTCAGATCCGTGGTTATGGTCTGCAGACCGAGAGCAGCAGTTTCAAGAGGCGTGTATCCCCAAGGTTCATAGTAAGATGGAAACACACCAACATGACATCCTATTACTGCATTGTAATAATCCATAGCAAGCAATCCATCTATTTTTGAAAGATAGGCAGGATAGTATATAACTTTGACCTTATCCTCCCTTCTGTTCAAAAGACCATTTCTCTTCAATGCCAGAGTTATGCTGTTTTCCGGAACATCGAAGGGTGAGATAGGAGGAGTCCGATTGTATTTTGCTTTCAGCTGAAGTATCATTTTTCTCAGATCGTTGAGAAACTGCTCATCCATTACATTTTTTCCTGGTAGAATCCCTTTAGCAAAACATTCCATTATTCTTTCTTTTATTTCTTCTGTTTCCCTCTCTATTATCTCTTCTGCTCTGTTAAAAAGCGAAATGTTTTCCATCACTTCTCCCTTCTCACCTCGGGTCTCACACGGAATCCATATAAATGCAACTATATGTTTTTTGGTTTTCATACCTTTGAGAATCTGGTTAAGCTTTCCTAGGGAATCTATGAACACGTCTATTCCTTTATTCCGAAATTCAAATCTTCCAGATGTGAATATAAGCAATGTGTTCTTAACATCGAATTCATAATATGGTGAAAAATAGCTCATGAGAAATTTTCTTATTCTTTCTCTGTGTGATATGTGAAGATTTGAAAGCTCCTCCATAATAGGAAAGTTTTCCATATTTAATCCATTGGGAAGAATTACATCAGGTTTTCTCCCAAGAATATATTCACATTCCATAGCAACTATATGGGAAACTGTAGTAAACACATCTGCATTATTGCAGCAGGCCTTTTCCATTAAGTGTTTTGCCTGAAGATTGTATTCATATGCTTTAGAATCATTCATCGTTTCACCTTTGGAAAGACCATCCCTTATCATTTTATAAAGGTCCTCCCTTCCAACCTCTGCTATTGTTCTTCCCAGAACTGTTGCATGGGTGGTAAACACTGTTTTGACATCAGGGTTTCTGGATTTCAAATAAAGCAACCCTGCACCGGATAACCATTCATGAAAATGTGCAATGGTGTTGCTCCTGAACACACTACTGTTGTAAAGCTCTTCTATAACAATTCCGGTAGACCAGCTCCACGGTAATGGTTCATTAAACCACCAGTCAGAACCGAGTGAATCAATTTTATAAATCTCCCAGAGCTTTCCTTTTATCTCGTTTATTTTCTCTCTCTGTCTTCCGGGGTCTATGAGTATGCATTTTGGTTTTCCTTCTATAAACCATTTTCCGTATTTACAATCAATACCGTGTTTCTCTTTCAACAGTTCGAAACACCTTTTTAGATGCACCGGCGGCACTTCTTCCTCAAACTCTGCCAGAGATTTCGAATAGAAAGGACCTATTACATAATAATCCTTTATCTTTGAAAGAATATTTTCCATCTTTGAAGCAACAACGGTATAGATACCACCTACCTTATTTGCAATCTCATATGAGACCTCCACTACAGTTCCATTAAAAAAAGTCATATTATATTTTTGGAGAAGGACAATAAAATTTAAATATCCTATTTCCAAAAAATACTTAATACTCTTTGGGGGATTTAAAAACAAGAATCAGTCTGAATTCAATTGGGGGATTGAATTCAGTCTTGACTCATATCTGGGGGATTAAACATGATATGCTTGTTCTGGATTAGACTAAAGAATATTTAGATATGTGATTAAAAAACATTTCGATACTCTAAAACAACCTTTGCAAAAAATGTTTTAGAGTATCGAAAAATGAATCCTTCGGGATTCAGGTAATAAAAATATAAGGAGGGAAGAGTATGGAATCTCTGGTACAGGAAATATTTGAAAAGAGTTTTTCTGAAGAAAACAATAATGAAAACTCCGTGACATACACAAGCTTTTCTGAAACGAGCGATAGAAAAATAGAAGAGGAGTTTGGCCTTAACGTGAAAGAAGCAAGAATACTGGTTATGGGAGCAGGCGGTGCAGGAAATAACTGCATAACCAGGCTTACAGAAATGGGTGTAAAGGGTGCAGAAACAATAGCGGTGAACACCGATGTGAAACATCTCTCCATAACCAGAGCAGACAAAAAGATTCTCATAGGAAAAGAACTTACACGGGGTCTTGGTGCAGGTGGCTATCCGGATATAGGAAAAAGAGCTGCAGAGGAAAGCGAGAAGGATCTAAAGAGAGTCATGGATGGGGCTGACATGATATACCTTGTAACAGGTCTTGGTGGTGGAACAGGAACCGGTTCAGCACCGGTTATAGCAAGAATAGCAAAGGAAATGGGTGCAATAGTAATAGGATGTGTAACAATGCCCTTCAAGATTGAAGGAACAAGAATAAGTAAAGCTGAGGATGGTCTGTATCAGCTAAGACAAGTGTGCGATACGGTCATTGTCATAGAAAACGATAGACTTTTGAAAATAGCAGGAGACCTGCCCTTACAGCAGGCATTCGCTGTTGCAGATAACCTGATTTCCACCATAATCAAAGGTGTGACAGAAACGATATCGCAACCTTCTCTGGTCAATCTGGACTACGCGGATGTCAAAACAATAATGCACTCCGGTGGTGTAGCCGCTGTAGGCTTCGGTGAATCAGATACCAAGAACAGGGCAGAAGAAGCCGTAATGAAGGCAATGACAAATCCGTTGCTTGAAGTCAACTACGATGGAGGAACAGGAGCACTTATCCACATAACCGGAGGTGAAGACCTTAAACTTGATGAAATCAATCTCATAGGTGAATACGTTTCCAAACAGTTAGATCCAGATGCACAGGTGATATGGGGAGCAAGAATAGATCCAAACTTCCAAGGCAAGATCAGAGTTATAACAATAATAACAGGAGTTAAATCTCCGTACATTTTAGGTCCGGTAGCAAGAGAAGAGCCAACAAAGAGAGATTTTTCACAGGAATTGGGAATACCAATGATTGAGAGATATTGAGAAGTCCGGACTTTTCCGGACACTCTTCCCTCCTTTTTTATACACAGTTTTCTGGAAATATGTTTGAGTCCATTCTGGGTTTCAGCGAGTGGTTTGCTCAGACTTATGGTCTTGTTGGAACATTTGTAATATCCTTGCTCGAATCCTTCATATTTCCCGTACCCACTGCAACAATAATAACACCTCTTACCGTTCTGGGTATAGACCCTTTAATTATTACAGTGATTGCAACTTCGGGTTCTGTAATAGGAGCACTAATAGGCTACACTCTGGGTGTTCATCTTGGAAGACCTGTGGCTGAAAGACTTTTTCGAAAGTATATTCCCAAAACAGAAAGATGGTTCGAAAAATGGGGTGCATGGACTGTGCTCATCGCAGCATTTTCACCCATACCGTTCAAGGTGTTCACATGGACTGCTGGGATATTCAGACTGGATCTCAAAAAATTTATTCTCGCATGTGTAATCGGTAGAACCGCACAGTTCGCGATAGCAGCATATGTAGGAGCATATTTTGGTCCAAGCGTTATTTCATATTTAAATGGTTTCTGAACACCTGTTCAAAATCCTGAGAAGTTCTTCATGGATTATGCCATTACTCGCAAGAATGTTTCTATCCTCTATATTCCAATCCTTTCCAGCAAGATTTGTAGCTTTACCACCAGCCTCTTTAACAATGAGCGACCCTGCAGCAACATCCCAAGGTGAATTGAAATTCAGCACGAAGAACGCATCCACCCTTCCAGCTGCTACATAGCACAATTCCAGCTCCCCTGCACCAATTCTTCTTACATCTACAGCTTTCTCCTGCAACGCTATCAGAGCATAAACAGATGCTCTTACTGTTTGTTTCTTAGGAGGAGTGCAGTATGTTATGATAGATTTTTCCATCCTTCTTCTGGAAACAGAAATCTTTTCTCCGTTCAAAAACGCACCCATTCCCTTTTCAGCAAAATAAATCTCTTTCATGAACGGCGAATTCACCGCAGACATCAGTACTTTACCTTTCTTTACCAATGCGATAGCAGAGCAGAAAAACGGATTTTTTATTTTGAAATTCGTTGTACCATCAAGCGGATCAATCACCCATGTGTATTCTGAATTTCTGTTTATATATCCCCTCTCTTCTGAAAGAATATTGAATTCTGGAAAATTTTTCTGAAGAATCTCGATGATTACCCTTTCGGACTCCTTATCAGCAGATGTAACAATGTTTTTGGTATCCTTAAATCTTACAGTATAATCCTCCCAGAACATTTCTTTAAGCACTTTACCGGATTCCTTTATTGCCTTTAAAATGGTTTTTTTCATAAAGAAAAATTTTGTCATGATGTTTGATAAAATTTTGAGTCTAAAGTTTTATTATTGAGAAATTTTATAAAGAAGTAATCCTAAAATAAATAAAGATTTAATCCTTAAGACCTTGAAAGGCTGTAAATCCATGAACTATAAATCACAAACAGAATCCTCAAACAAAGAAGAACCTCCAGATAATGTGTTTTTCAATAAAGACGAAGAAAGGGGTGAAGGTTTTTTAGATTTAGAGGAAGATATAGGAGGTTTTAGTTCTGATAATTCAGATTCCGAATCTGAAGAAGAAACAAAAAAAGAATACAAAGAGATGCTTCCTACAAGCTATACCGGGAATCTTGAAGTTAAGAAATATGAAAAGAAAAATATAACTTTATAAATCAATTTTCTTCAAAGGTGCAAAAATGAAGCCGGTATGCGAGGTTATGGTTACGCAGATACTGCCTGCTATTCGCGCTCTTGTTGCGAGAAAACTGGTTGAAAAACACGGCTTCTCTCAAAAGGCTGCTGCTGAAAAACTCGGCACATCCCAACCAGCAATTTCCCAGTACAGCAGGGAAATTAGAGGATACAAAAACCATATCATTAAAAGCGATCCAAAGATAATGGAAATGATCGATATAATAGCCGAGAGGGTCTCACGGGGAGAGCTTTCTCAGGAAATGCTCACAATGGAGTTCTGCAACATATGCCGATACATGAGGTCTTCGGGTATGCTCTGTGAAATTCACAGAAAACTATATCCTTCACTGGAAAAGTGTACGATATGCATCGAATAAATTTTATAGCTCTCTTTCATAAACGATTTTTTATGAAAATAAAGAGAATAATAGATATTCTTCCCAAAATGGAAGATTACGAAACCAGGTTAGTAAAATTAACACACAACAACAGAAAGCTTTTCATGAATACTTTTCTTCACACTTCAAGAACAATGGAAATATGGATGATATTCGCCACATTAACCATAATTCTCGGATATTTTCTTCTCTCTTGTGGAATGATTAAACTTGCAGAGTTTATAGCAATTTTCATCCTGCTGACCTCGCTGACCATGTATCTAAGCTCGAGAAGTAGAAGAAACCTTAATTGCTTCATCAATATTCTCCTCACTTCAGAAACAACTCCGGATTAACTTTAAAGTATAAATATACTATTACAAACCTATAAAAATTTTATTAAAGAAATCCATATTTCAAAGAAACCTTGTCAGCACAATTTTAAACTCAGAAAGGAAAAAGGCATTTATTTCTTAAATTTTTATTGTACATTTCTATTATTGACAATCAACACAGTTGCATTTATTTTCTCCAGGACCGCACACACCATCACCGCATTTTGCACAGTAAAATCCACCGCACTCCATACATTCACCCTTTTCATTCGGTTTAACACAGGGTATCTGCTTCAAACCACTGCAGCAGGTAATGTTTTCACCTTCTGGTATCCACACTCCCTCTTCAGCACAATTCGCTTGAGGACACTCTCCTTCTATATATCCTACCACTCTCATTGTTTTGAAAGAAAATGTACATGCCTTGCAGGCATTGCTGAAGGTTCTCCATTCTACTTTATAAGGGGCTTCCAGACTTTCAAGCTTCGCACATACAGGTTCATACACCTCAATGCAGAAATCTGCATTTTTATACGCATCGCAAGCAATTAATCTTTCCTCAACATTCTGAGAAACATTAGAACAACCAGAAATTATTACAATTCCCAAGATCAGAAGCAATAAGTATCGGGCATTCATATAATTCTAAATGAGTTTATGATTTTAAATCTTTTACATTCTTTCCATCACTTCAATACCCAAAAGCCACAGCGCATTTCTCAACACAATTTTTATACACTCTGTTAGAGCGAGCCTTGAGATTTTCAAATCCTTCTCCGCCTTTAATACAGGAACGGATTCATAAAAATCGTTAAAGGACGAAGCAAGCTCATATGCATAGTTCGCAATATAATGGGGTTTGTAATCATTTGCTGAATTTTCCACGATTTCAGGAAATAAAAAGATTTTTCTGAGAAGCGAGACTTCCCTTTCGCTTTTAAGAAGTCCTGCATCAAAACTCTTGAATTGTTTTATTCCGGATTTTCTGAGTATGGATGAGGCTCTCACATAGGTATACTGCAGATACGGACCTGTATTACCTTCAAAGCACAACGCATTTCTCCAATCGAATTTTATATCCTTTACCCTGTCTCTGGAAAGATCATTATATTTCACTGCTCCTATCCCTACCCTTTCCGCAATTCTGGTTTTCCCCTTTAAGCATGGATTTTTTTCCTCTATGATTTTTTTCGCCATATCCACAGCTTTATCCAGCAGATCTTCGAGAAACACAACTCTGCCTTTTCTTGTAGACATCTTTCCTTCAGGAAGGGACATCAATCCGAAATTCACATGCACACCGGTATGTTTTATTCCAAGCATTTCCGCTGCTCTGAATACCTGTTTGAAGTGAAGAGATTGTTCAGAACCAACAACATAGAGTATCTTTTCAGGTTTAAATTTTCTCATTCTATATTCCAAAGTTGCAAGATCTCTTGTTTGATAGAGAGTTGCCTCGTCCGATTTCTGGATGAGAAGAGGAGGCATATCTTCAAACTCTATTATAACAGCACCTTTAGATTTTTTCGCAACACCGAGTTTTAAGGCACGAGATATTATCCTTTTTGAACCATCGAGATATTCACTTTCACCAAGCATATAATCAAATTCTACACCAAGTCTTGTGTAAATCTTGTTGAATTCTTTAATGCTGAACTCTTTGAATTTTTTCCAGAGCTTCAGGTTTTCTCTATCCCCCTCTTCTAACTTCTTAAATTCCATTCTGCCAAACTCTTCTATTTCCGGATTGGTTTCCGCTTCTTTATGAAATCTCACATAAAGTTCAAGAAGATGCTGGATAGGCATTGTCCTCAGCTTCTCCTCAGAGCCCCATTTCTTATATGCATATATGAGTTTTCCGAACTGTGTTCCCCAATCTCCAAGATGATTGTCCCCTATAACCCTGTAACCAAGAAACTTGAATATTCTGTAAAGCGAATGACCTATAATTGTGGAGCGAAGGTGACCAACTGTAAGGGGTTTTGCTATGTTCGGACTGGAATAGTCTATAACCACGGTTTTTCCTTTTCCAAGAGCAGAAGACCCGTATTTTTCCTTCTGTTTTAACACAGTTCTGAGAAGCTCATTACCAAGCACAGTCCAATCGAAAAGGAAGTTCACATAAGGACCGGAGGCCTCCACCTTTTTAATATAACCCTCAGGCTCTATCTTGAATGCAATATCCTTTGCAACCTCTACAGGGTTTTTACCTCTGGTTTTTGCAAGGAAAAAACATGGAAAAGCAATATCAGCATCTATATTTTCAGGCGGTTTTTCCAGATATATATTTCTTTCACCAATTTTCATGCATTCAGAAATCGTTTTAATGATTTGATTCTTTACCTTTGTGTTTAGATTCATGCTTTAATTTTTAGAACATGAGTGTTAAAAATGATAGCCCCGGCCGGATTCTCGCTTGCGAAAGCTCCCGTAAAAATTATAAAGAGTTTGGATGTTTCTTTGGTTAACCTTTCTTTGCGAAAGCGAAAGCTCCCGTAAAGAAAGGTTATTTCGAACCGGCGTCTCCGGCTTTCTTCTTCTCATCTGCTCCTGCATCAATCCTTTAGAGCATAACCTCCAAAGGCCGGTATCCTTAGCCAGAGATTTTGGCCGCTAGACGACGGGGCTATCTCGATGAAAATTATGCGAAAATCTGATTTAAAAAATTAAATAAAACTATTCACCTCTTAATGCACGCATACCTTTCTGTGTTATAACAAGACATGTTCCGAGAGATTCAACCTCTTCTATATAACCCAACTCCATAAGCTTTGAAACACTTGCATGCGTGCCATCATATTCATCCTTATCAAGTTTTCTTGCGAGCTCGGATTTGGTGAGTAAAAGGTTTTGAGATAATATTCTGAGAATTCTTTTTTCCATTTCGCTCAGCATACCATCTCCCTCCTAACCCTTTCTGCTTTATCTTTTCCTACAAGAACTTCAACTATTTTAATTGCAAACTCCATTGCTGTTCCAGGACCTTGGGAAGTGATGATATTACCATCCACCAAAACCCTTTCACTCCTCGGTCTTGGAATCTCCCTTTCCATTCCAGGATATATTGTTGCTTTTCTCCCTTCAAGAACCCCTGCCTTTGAAAGTACAGCAGGAGCTCCGCATATTGCAGCAATTATTTTATTTTTGGAATTAAAATCCTTTATGATTTCCAGAATTTTTTGCGACTTTCCAAGGTTAACAAATCCAGGATACCCTCCAGGAAGCACGATTGCATCAAACTCTTCAGGTTCCACATCCCTGAGCATTATATCTGCTATAACCTTCACACCTCTCGAGCCTGTAATCATAGTTCCTGGGATACCTGCCATAACAACCTCTATACCAACCCTCCTGAGAACATCAACCACGGTTATAGCTTCTATCTCCTCAAATCCCTCAGCCAAAGGCACGAGAACCTTCATTCAAATCACCGACTTACCTTTTAACCATTCTCCACTTTTATATATGTTTGTGCGAATTTATATAAATTCAAGATTTCAAGAAAATAAGAGGTGAATCAATGCCTATAATTGGTATGAGATTTAATGCAATAAATGCTTCGAGACTCAAATCAGAAATTACAGGAGAAGTGAAAATCAATTCCACACCAAGAATATTGTCCGTTAAAGAGATAACAATACCAGCACTCAAAAAGAAAGCACTTACATTCGGCTTTGAATTTGTAACAAAATACGAGCCTGGATTCGGTGAAATAAAAATCACAGGAGAAATTTTCTATACCTCTGAAAAGATGAACAAAATAATTGATTTCTGGAAGAAAAAAAAGAAACTTCCACAGGAGATAGACATAGAGCTTTTAAACCATCTTTTCAGACAGTGCCTGCTCAAGATATCCAATATAGCTGAAGACCTTCAGCTTCCACCACCTCTTCGCTTTCCTGTTGTAAGACCCAAGGAAGAGCAAACAAGTTATATAGGATAAAGGTGACTGCATGAAATCAAGAGCCCACATATTTATATCAGGTCTGGTTCAAGGTGTTTTCTTTAGATCCTTTGTCCGTTCTGAAGCAAGAATAAGACAAGTCACGGGATGGGTGAAAAACCTTCCCGATGGAAGGGTTGAGGCTGTGCTTGAAGGTGAAAGAGAAAAAATAGAGGAATTGATAAAGTTATGCCACCAAGGGCCTCCAGGTGCCCGTGTAGAAGGTGTAAGTGTTGAATGGGAAAAATACTCTGGCAGATTCAAGGATTTTGAAATAAGATATTAAAAGAAAAACCTTCCAAGACTTGATTGTTTTGCTTTGTCTTCTGCTTCCTGAAGTTTTTTAACGGTGTGCTCTATTCTTTCTTTTGAAAAATTATATTCCTCAACCAGAACTTCCTGAAGCTTTTCGTAATCCGGTTTTATCTTGGATATTTCAACATCCTTTACCGGAGGGTTCCTAAAGAAGTTATATATCTCCTCTGGAGAGACACTGTGTTCCCATCTGATGTCTTTAAATATTTCATGAAATGTCTTTTTTTCTTTAACGATCTTTAAAGCATTTTTGGGTCCTATTCCCCTAATCCCTCCCGGATTATAATCCGTTCCTACAAGGATTCCTATGCATATCAACTGCTCTCTTGTTATCCCAAGAGAAGATAATACAGCTTCAAGTTCCACTATTTCAGGCCTTATCGTTACATAACTTTCCTTTCTCGGTATTTTTCTCCTTCCGGTTATGGTTAGATTTCTGACAAGCCTGTTCGCGCCGAAAAGCAGTGAATCCCAATCCTGTGAACCAGAAGCCCATACCTTACCTGACTTCACCATATATGCTGCCTGAGCCTCTCCTTCGGAGGGAGCATCTATCCACGGAACACCCATGAGACTTAAGATCCTTTTCGCATCTTCTATCATATCCTCTGTAAGCCTTGCAGCACCCTGTGCATACATCTTTACCTTTTCTATTTCACCTCTTTCCAAGGCTTCTTTCCATTTAATCTCAGCCTCTTTTCTTATCTCACTTCTCAATTCAACAGTCTCTTTTTTAAACTCAGGCGGTTCTCCATCGAAGATATAAACAGGTTTTATATTGGCTTCAAGCATCCTTGCTGTCCTGTAAAATAAACCAGAAATATGTGATGTTATTCTTCCCTGAGAATCACGAAGGGGCTCACCTGTAAACCTGTCTCTTATTGTGGAGAGGAATTGATACAGGCTGTTATATGCATCTATCGCAATTCTCTTACCGTAAAGGTTTTCAAACTCTATTTCTGTGGGCCGAACAAGTTCAGAAAGATTAACACCCATGTTAATGTTTGAGAATAATATTTTAAATAATATTAGATTCTGAATAGATTTGAGGCTATCACTCACTATAAATTTAAATACTTATAAAAGATTATAACTATTGTTTAATTTAAGCCAAAGAAAGGGAAGTGAAGATATGAAAGAAAAAATGGATATAAAGAACATCATACGAGTTGCAGAAACAAATCTTGATGGAACGAAACCGATAAGGATAGCCCTGAGAAAAATAAAAGGAATATCATTTATGATGAGCAATGCCATTGCAAAAAAATTCGGAGATCCCAACAAGAAGTTGGGTGAGCTTAATGACGAAGAAATAAAAAAACTGGAAAGTATCATAACAGAACCACAAAAGTACGGCCTGCCTTCATGGTTATTCAATCGGAGAAGGGAACCGAAAACAGGCGAGAATATCCATTTGGTTGCCTCATCTCTTCAATTTGCTCATGAAATGGATATAAATGAACTTAAGAGGAAAAAGTGCTACAGGGGTATAAGACACATCTTGGGTCTTCCGGTAAGAGGGCAGAGAACAAGAAGCTCATTCAGAAAAGGCAAGACAATAGGTGTGAGCAGAAAATCTAAAAAATAAAGGTGAACAATCATGAGAAGGTTGAGAAACAAGTTCAAGAGACCTAAAGCACCATGGTATTTGCCAAGAATAGAGGAAGAAAGAAAAATAATGAAAGAGTATGGTTTGAGGAGAAAGAGGGAAATATGGTCAGCACAGGAAATTCTGAGAAAATTTCGAAGACGTGCAAGGGAGTTAAACGCCGTGCAAAACAAAGCAGAAGAGAAAATCCTTCTGGATAAACTTAAAAGATTGGGTCTGCTTGGAGGGGATGCAACCCTCGACGATGTTCTTGCTCTCACGGTTTATGATATCCTTGATAGAAGGTTGCAAACAATCCTTTTCAAAAAGGCACTGGTTAATACACCGTTGGAGGCCAGACAGAAAATAGTTCACGGTCATGTACTTGTAAACGGTAGAAAGGTAAAATTCCCTTCCTATCTCGTTAAGGCGGACGAAGAGAATACAATAGAGCTTTTATGCAAACCTCAGGGTGATAAGAAATGACATCGGAAAAAGTTTTGCAAAGAGGCAAATGGGGAATAGCCCACATATACTCATCCGATAATAATACAATTGTACATATAACCGATATTACCGGGGCTGAGACCATATCCCGATGCTCTGGAGGTATGATTACAAATAAGGACAGGGATAAAGGCATGCCATTTCCTGCAATGAAAGCTGCAACAAGAGCCGCAATGGAAGCTCTGGCAAAAGGCATTGTAGGTGTGCATCTCCGGGTTCGTGCTCCAGGAGGACACAATAAAAAAATACCGGGTCAGGGAGCTCAGCCTGCGATAAGGGCTTTGGTAAGAGCGGGTCTGAAAATAGGAAGAATAGAGGATGTCACACCTATACCACATGATACCACAAGAAAGCCTGGAGGACGCAGAGGAAGAAGGGTGTAAGATATGGCAAAGGGACACAAACCCGTCTCTGGTTCAAGAGGATACTGGCCGAGAAAAAGAGCTAAAAGAATATATCCGGTGCTTAAGTTAAAGGAATCTCTGAAATCCAAAGATGTTGTGCCTTTGGGCTTTGCAGGATATAAAGCTGGTATGACACAGGTGGTGTATGTTGATAATAAAAAAGGTTCACCAACTTACGGTCAGGAGATAGCAAAGGCTGTGACAGTTCTGGACTGTCCATCTCTTGTGGTTTGTGGTATAAAACTCTATAAAAAAAGCCTGAGAGGACTTGTGAATTCCCATACAATACTGGCTGAAAGTCTTTCTAAAGACCTCTACAGAAAAACAAACATACCGAAAGACCCTAAAACCGAAGAAAAAATAAAAGAAATTGAGAATGCACTTGAGGAAATAGATGATGTGAGACTTCTTGTTCATACAAAGCCTAGGGAGTCGGGTATAGGAAAGAAAAAACCAGAACTGTTCGAGATTCCTCTGGGAGGATCTGATATAAAGCAGAAATGGGAATATGCAAAGGAAAAGCTTGGCAAGGAACTTAAAGCAGAAGAAGTGTTTTCCGAAGGCGAATACGTGGATTCCCTGGCTGTGACCAAGGGTAAGGGCTATGAAGGTCCTGTGAAAAGATTTGGAATAAAAATCAGACCGAGAAAACATGAAAAGAAAAGGAGACATCAGGGTGTTCTAGGTGTAAGAAATGTTGCAAGGGTTCTGCCAGGCAAAATCGCAATGGCAGGTCAGATGGGATTCCACACAAGAACAGAGTTTAACAAAAGGATACTGAAAATAGGAACCAACGGCCTTAATCCGAATGGTGGATGGGTAAATTACGGTCTTGTAAGGGGAGATTTCCTTATTCTTGAAGGCTCAGTGCCGGGGCCCAAAAAGAGATTGATTTTTCTGAGAAAGGCTGTGAGATGCTCTTTACCTCCACAGCCTGTTGAAATAAAGCATGTGATTCTTGAACCCCAGCAGTAATTTTCATGCGAAACTTTTATTTTCTGCTGCCAAATTCTCAAACATGAAGAGAACCGGCTTTGCAGAATTGAGGCTCTGTGAAGGCTATGTGCCTATGTATAAAGAAATGGTCAAACTCGCTGCTCCCACACTGGAGATTCTGATTCAGGAATACGGAACCCAAGGCGTGCTTAAAAGGTTCTCAGATCCTGTATGGTTTCAGTGCTATGCCTGTGCCATGGGATTTGAACACAACTATACCGGTGCAACCACGGTCACGCTCAAAGCGATAAAAGAATCCCTTCAGGACAAAAATGTAGGCATATTCGTTGTTGGGGGTAAGGGTGAGAATTCAAGAAAAACTCCAGAAGAAATAGACAGAATCTCTGAAATTTTCGGTTTTAACGAAAGCAAAACTTTAAAGCTTGTATATACTTCAAGAATTACAGCCAAGGTAGATAATACTCTTGTTCAGGATTCGTTCTCCATATACTTTCATTCCATGATTATAGATGAGAAAGGAAACTATACTGTAATCAATCAGGGAATGAACACAGAGGAAATGTTAGTGAGAAGGTATCACTGGTTTGATTCCAAAAATTTTATCGAGGAACCTCATGCCTCGATAGCAGGGTCTTCTCGCGATATTGCGCTTGATCTCACAAATAAAAAAAGTAGGGAAACCAGAAAAACAATAGAAGATATTATCAAGGATGAAAAACCGGAGGAACTCCAGAAAAAACTTTTGCTTCTGGACAGAAGCAGGGGCCAGAGTAAACTTGTGGATTTCCTTCCCTTGAAAAACGTGATAAGAATGCCTTACTACCTCTCATTTCCTAAAAGCTTAAACCTCGAAGCCTTGAGACTTTCCCGAGAAGCCCAAAACTTTGAGGAGATTCTCGGCACAAAAGGCATGGGTCCTTCAACCATGAGAGGTCTTGCATACATAGCAAGCCTCATATACGGGAGCGAGCTCTCCTGGAAGGACCCTCAAAGATATTGCTATGCCTACGGAACCAAAGCAGGGAAACCCTGGTATGTTGAAAGGGAAAGCATGAGAGCCTCAGCAGAAATCCTGAAAAACGCAATAGAAGAGGCAAAATTAGGCAAAAAAGAAAAGCTTCATGCATTGAAAAGGATGGGCAAAATACTTGAAAGAGTGAAAGAGGATTAACCGTTTATCTTGGGAAAATAGATATTTGTAATATATTTTCTTATTGTGAAATAAAACCAATTTCTGATTTCAGGGAATTCTGTTCTTAATTCATCTATAAGCTTTTCAAAAAGGGATTTGTTTTCTATTTCTATATCAATTTCAAAATCAGACCCACCGATTGTCTGATCTACATAAATTATATTTGGATGTTTATGAGCATATTCGATAAAGGAACTCAATCTGGAAATATTTCTCAAGAAAAAATCTACTTTAAATGTTTCATAACCAATCAAATCCAGATTAAACAATGCACGATAACCTTGTATAACACCTTTCTTTTCCAGTTGTTTTATTCTGAAAGCTACAGTTCTTTCTGGAATACCGAGTCTTTTTGATAATTCAAGTATTGGCATTCTTGCATTTTCTGCGAGTAAAGAAAGAATCTGAATATCTTTTTCATCCACTTTTACAGGATTTTTTCCTCCAAAAAATTTAGGGATATTTTTATCCATTTTCTCCCCCACAAAATAAACTCTGTGAAAGTGATATACTTTAGTAAATATCGAAATCTGATCTTTCCAGATGAATTGCTTAAACATTTTTTTGAAATCTAGATAAAATTTTTCAAATTCATAAATACTCTTAACAATAACAGAAAAATTGATATCATAGACACCATCAACTTTTGCCAAATAACCTACCTTTTTATTTGCCATTAAAAACTCAAATATTCTTTTTTCAATTTCTGGTGTAACATCGAGAAGCTTTATATAAACTCGAAAACTGATATATCCCAGCCTCGAAAAATCGATTATTGTATAATATTTTTCTATAACACCTGTAGTTTCAAGTTTTTTGATTCTGTAATTGACCACATCCTTGTTCAGGCCAGTATTTTTTGCAATTCTTGAGTTTGTTTGTCTTGCATTGATATCGAGCTGATATAAGATTTTTCTATCTTTCCAATCTATTTTCACCTTATTCATATACTCATATTCTCAAAAATTATATATAAATTTTGCGATTTGATGTAAAAAATAATAAAAATTTTCTTATATTTATATTGCTACTATAAAGTAACAAAGTAGGTGATAAATATGGGGAGATTAGATCAAAAAACAATCACAAACAAGATTGCAGAATGTTTGAACACTGTTAGAACAATGAAACCTCTTGTTCATAATATAACAAATTATGTTGTAATGAATTCTACGGCAAACGCATTGTTAGCTATAGGAGCCGCACCGGTAATGTCGCATGCAGAATCAGAGCTTGAAGAAATGATAAACATCGCGAATGCACTTGTAATCAATATTGGAACACTAGATGATGTGTGGATAAATTCAATGAAAAAGGCTGTGAATCTTGCAAAGCATACAAATAAGCCTGTAGTTCTCGACCCGGTAGGCGCGGGAGCAACAAAACTTAGAACTAATACGGTTATAGAACTTCTAAAGAAAGGGAAAATAACAGTTCTTAAAGGAAATTATGGAGAAATTAGTGCCGTGCTAGGGAAAGAAGGAAAAACAAGAGGTGTTGATACACTTGAATTTTCACCTACCACTGCAAAGAAAATTGTGAAGAAAGTAAGCAAAAAATATGGTATAATATCTGTTATAACCGGACCAACAGATTTCATTTCTAATGGAAAAGTAATCATAGAACTAAATAATGGTGTTTCCCTTCTTGAGAAAATAACAGGAACTGGTTGTATGTTAGCTTCATTGATAGGCGCATTTGTTAGCGTTTGTGATGCACTCTATGGAACAACAGCAGCTGTGGCCACTATGAATATTGCATCTGAAAAAGCATATGAAGAAGCAAAACTTCCGGGCACATTCTCCGTCAAACTGATGGATTACCTCTACAAAATAAACGAAAAAGACATCAAAGAAAGGCTGAATATCAAAACAATCACAGGTTGATATATATGGAAGCAGAAACAAAAGAACAAAGATTTCGAGAAATGAAGGAATTGTTTAAAAAATATAGAACGTTCTACATTCAGCATATTCTGGAAGAAAAGAAAAAAGTTCGAAATACTGAAGTAAGAAAAATGTTAAATGAATTTGTAATAGGGAGAATGGCATCAAAACCAGGTATCAGGGCATATATTTTTGAAAAGATGTGGGATATTCTTTCGCTCCCAAAAAACAGCACTTTTTATAAATTATGTGTCGGAATAGAAATGCAGCTGGGACAAACCTATTCCTTCAATGTTGGAGCTGATAAAAAATGCGGATATGGTAAAAGATATACCACAGCATTTTTGACTGCAAAAGAAATGAAACGTATCCATAAAAGCTTTTTTGTTAAATGTTTTCCCAACCATTACAATGAAATATGGAAAATATTTGATGAAATATACGATGTGTTTTATTCGGCACAGATTTTTGATACTATTATAAATCTCTATCCGAACATAGGAAAATCCATACACTCGATATTACAGAACTCCATTCAAGCAGATGAAGAAGAATTTTACATGAACTTTGGAATAGAGAAAAAATATTTGATGAGAGTGTACAGCAAGTTTAAATTTCATAAGTTTGAATTCAAAACATTACCCTTCTTTGTTCTGAAAAGAACCTATGGAATAAATGCGCATATGATAGAACATTACCCCCTATTAATAAAGGTGTTTTATCCCGAAATAGGAAGAAAGGAGATCTTAGCCCTTTCTGGTTACGGAAGATATTATGGAATATCTATGATGATTACTAACGATATCCAGGATTTTGCTTTGGATCTGCTTGCAGACGAGTCTACTCCCCGTGCAAAAACAAAAACTGATGCATTCAATGACGTTATTAATCAAAAAATAACATGGCCAATAATGTACGCATTGTTAGATTCTGATGATATTGCTAAAGAGATAATTCATAAAGCATACACCAAACCAACACAAGAAAACTTAGAGCTGTTGAGAAAAATGCTTTTATCCAAGGAATATATCAAACAGGCAGTTCTAGAATCACTTTCCTATGCACATCTTGCAATAGAAAATCTATCCAATTTTTCGAATACATCTCACAAGGAAATGCTTACACATGTAGCTATAAGCATGAGTCTGTTTACAAAGTACCATAAACTTCTCAAACATTTTTATAATATACACCTCAGACCATCAAAATCATCCATAAGAAAGAGAAAAACAGAACTGATAAAGGTGATGAAAAATGAAAAACAGATTTTTGACATATAAAGTAATATTCATAAAACTAGGAGGCTCTGTGATAACAAACAAGAAAAAACCTTTTACCTTAAACAAGAAAAGATTACAAAACCTGATAGCACAAATCAAGGAATTCAAAAACAATGATAAAAAAGGATATAGAATACTCCTTGGTCACGGGAGTGGAAGTTTTGGTCATGCTATAGCAAGAAAATACAATCTAAAACACGGAAAAAATAAGATGGATATAAAGGCACTGACAGAAGATGAATTCTTTGTTGAAAAATTGAACAGGATTGTATATGAAGAATGTTACAAGGCAAATCTACCGGCAATGAGCTTTTCTCCCAGAACCTTTCTCTGTTTCAGAAGAAAAAACATTGTCTTAAATGAAAAACCTTTACTCTATGCTCTGAAACACGATATAATACCTATAGTCTATGGAGATAACATATTATGCGAAGAAAATTATTTTTATCTGCTATCTACAGAAGATATTTTCAGAATCATCAGCAGTAAAATTAGACCATGTAAAATTATTCTTGTCTCCGATACACTACCTTTTCTTATTCGTAGAAATAAGAAAACATCTCTTAATAGAATAGATGAAAACGTTTTGAAAAGGATAACAAAAATAAAGGGCAATAATTATGATATAACAGGAGGTATGATAGAAAAAATCAAATCAGCATTTTACATTTCGAAAAATCTTGGAATTGATGTAATAATAGTGAATGGAACAAAAAAGGATTCATTAAAGAAAACGCTTCTAGACACGGAAGACGCATTACACCATTTCGATGCAACGCTCGTACGATAAATTTAACATATTGATCCAAGAGAGTTCGATAAAACATATATGGATTTCAAGGTTAGATATCTCCTTGGAGAGGATGATTCTACACCACAACAAAACACCTTTGGGACGGAGATGAATACACAAAACATGTGATAACGAAGAGTTAAATCCGAAATTTTTATATATCCATAAAAAACACTATTATTTATGGAGTATTATCCAAGAATAATAGAGGAAAAAATAAGACCATGGCTAAAGAGAAGGCAAGCGGTTCTGATTAGAGGACCGAGACAAGCAGGCAAAACAACATTGTTTTTGCATATGAAGGAGAAATTAAATGGTAAATACGTAACCTTAGAAAAAGAAGAAAACCTAAAAACATTTGAAGAGAACCCGGAGTTGTTTGTTGAAAGATTCAAAACGAAATACTTATTCATAGATGAAGCTCAATATTCAAAAAAAGCTGGAAAAGCAATAAAGCTGATTCATGATACATTCCCGGATATAAAACTCTTTGTTACAGGCTCTGGGTCCTTCGATATCAAGGTTTTGATAAGCAGATATCTTGTTGGCAGAGCTATATCCTTTGAGCTCCTGCCTTTGAACTTTGAAGAATTCTTGATGTGGAAGGCAAAAGATCTGGCAAGGCTGCATAGAGATTGGAAGAGCGAGGTTATCAATTTTTTAAATGGGAAAAAAGCAGAACCCGAGAAAGCATTTGATAAAGAATTCAAGCAGATGCTGAACGAGTTTTTGATCTTTGGTGGATTTCCGGAAATTGTCAAGGAAAAGGATGAAAAGATTAAGAAAGAGCTGTTGACAGAAATTTGCAGAACCTATTTAGAGAAAGATGTATTTTTCTTTTTGAATATCAGACACTTGGAAAAATTCAAGAATGTTATGAGACATCTTGCTTTTTCCCTTGGAAATATGTTAGAAATATCCTCTTTAATGTCCGATCTGAAGATGGATTATAAAAGCATAGATAATTACCTAAACATCTTGGTCAATACTTACATACTCAGACTCATTTCACCCTTTCACAAAAATCTCATAACCGAGATAAAGAAAAGTAGAAAAATATACTTTGTTGACATCGGTCTGAGAAATGCTGTTCTGAATAATTTTTCTCCCATTGATGTGAGAATCGATAAGGGCAAAATTCTAGAGAATTTCATCTTGAATGAAATTCTTTCTCAAGGTTTTGAGGTGAGATATTGGCGCACCACAGCAAAAGCAGAAGTTGATTTTGTTTTGCTGAAAGATGATGAAGTTATACCCGTTGAGGTAAAAACCCTCGGTAAGATCAAAAGAAGCTTTTTAAGTTTCTTGAATGCATACAGACCTAAAAGGGCTGTTGTTTTCTCAGAAAAAGATTTCGGTATAAAGAAAGTAGGTAAAACAGAAGTTCTGTTTGTTCCGCACTGGATGATTTGATCCTGAAAAATAAACAGAGGAAGCAAGATTGGGCAAAAAAGAAAAGCTCAATGCATTGAAAAGGATGGGGAGGTTATTGGAAGAAATTTAGAATTTCCTAACCGAATCACTTAAATTCTCTAATCATAAATATGTTTCCATCTTCATCAAACGCGCCCAAACCATGAGTAGTTAAAGCTGAAATTACTTTTTTATCTTTAAACACTTTCTTTATGTTAAAAGTACCAGAATCGCAGGCTAATGATACAATTACGTTTCCTTTTGGTTTAACAGTTTTTTTAACTACAGTCCTGTCACATGCTGGAGCAAGAAGAAATTCATCAACTACAGAATATCCTGCATTTTCTAATTTTTCTTTCATTCGTTTTAGTCCTATTTTACCTCCTGTTTCACACATTCTCGCGCACATATTACAAGCGATTATAGAAATTTTATCATTTTTTTCCAATTCTGTTTTTATCATGCCGAACGGTTTTGTTTGTGTTATTATCATATTTAAATAATAATTTTGTTCTTTTTAAAAATTAATAATATTCCGAAGGAGGAGAAGGGACCACAAGATTTTACTGCTTTTGATTGAAATCCTGTTTAAAACCAATATCAGGAGTGAATTATTAGACACGCTTTAGTCTCAGAAAAGATTTTTATATCAAAAGTCGAAAATAGCAATCATGCCCGAATACAACAACCACTTTTCAATGCAGTGTATTTGTGATACTTAAAGAGCTTTATTAATCCGAGAAAGTTCGATAAAACCTATATGGATTTCAAGGTGGAATACCTTCTTGGAAAGGAATGGAGCTATACCACAACAAAACACCTCTGGGATGGAAATGAATATACAGAACATGTGATAACGAAAAATTCTAAAGTTTGAGTAACCACTTCCATAAAGGCACAAACTTTATTTTCCTATTCTCTATTTCTTCCTCCCCTTCATAATCCCAAGTTATTACCAGAAGGTTTTTGCATTTCAATTCTCTCCCTGCCTTGAGCAAACTTTTGATTTCTCTCCTCTCAATCTCATCCTTGCCTAAAGCATAGGTGACCTGAACAAGCTGCTTAATTTTCAGACCTTCTTTAATAACAAAATCGACCTCCTTCCCCTCCTGCTTCCCGTATTCCTTCCAGTAAAAAACCTTTGTTTTTCCACCAACCCCATATCTCCTCAAAAACTCTACTGCAACCAAATTTTCCATCATTCTTCCTCTGTCATCACTGAACTTGAATCCGAAATTATTTATGAAACCGGAATCAACACACACGATTTTTCTTGGGTATTGAATCTGACTCTTCACGCTGTAAGAAAATATTGTAATGTCAAAGAAGAGAAAAACATCCTTGAGAAGGTTGAAAATCCTTTCTATTGTAACAACCGAGGTTTTTTTAAAGAGTCTGGCAATCCTGTTGAAACTGAACAGATTTCCGGAGTTCGAGCACAGGAAATAAACAAGATCTTCAACAATCTCCTTCCTTTTCATCACATTGGGAATCACATCTCTGTTCAGTATATCCAGCATCAAGGATTCTATAAGTTCCTCTTTGTTTTCACTCAAAACTATTTCCGGGAAACCACCATAAGCGATATATTCCTTCAGATATTCAAGTATCTTTGCTCTTTCCTCCTCTATCACAGGCCTGCCTGTGCTGAACTGCCTGAAACTTAAGAATTCCGAGAAGCTTAAAGGAAATACCACTGTTGTAAGGTGTCTCCCGCTTAACAGGTTAGCAAGTCTTGATTTTGTAAGCTTTGATGAAGAACCGGAAATGAAAATCTTTATTCTTCCCTTGAATTCATCATAAATACTTCTGACATATTTTTCCCACCCCTCGATTCTCTGCACCTCATCGAGAAACAGATAAATTCTTTTATGTTTTTCCAGCAGTTTTTTTGCATACACAAGCTCTATTATGGCATTGAAATACTCTGGTGTTAAAGGGAAAAGCTTCCTGTTTTCGAAGTTTACATATACACATTTATCCTTCCCGAACTTTGCTGCTGTTAAAAGCATTAAAGATGTTTTTCCGCTTCTCCTTATACCCACTATATCATTAATCAAATCTGTTTCTGTTTTGAGCTTAATTTCTCTTTCTCTAAGCTGGGGTAGATCCTTTCTCCAGAATTCTTCCATAACTTCTGTTAACTTATCTTTATAATTTTTCATATAAATTATTTAGATATCTAAATAATTTAAACTTTTTATCTAAGCAACCACTTCCACAGCGGAACGAACCTTATTTTCCTTCCCTCCAAGACCTCCTCATCCTCATAATCCCAGGTTATACAGAGCAAATTTTTACATCTCAATTCCTTGCCTGCCTTTAATAAAGCTTTAAGCTCCCTCCTCTCAATCTCGTCCCTACCTGAAGCATAAGTGACCTGTAGCAATTGCTTAATCCTGAAACCATCTTTGATAACGAAATCTATTTCATAATTGTTTGAAAAATAGAACAGACTCTTGTTCGGTTCATAGCCCTGCTTCAGCAGTTCTTGAAAAACAAAACTCTCCATTAAAACACCCACATCATCCCTATAGGTTGTAAAAGTGTAAAGGGCATTGTCCACCACATAGGATTTTGGCAGGGAGAGTTCTGTTTTTCTCATACTTGCAGAGTATTTTTTCAAAAACAACACCATGTTCACATCTTCCAGAAATTTCTGAAAATCGTAAAGCGAGTTTTTGCTTACTCTTATCTGCTGGGATCGGGCAGTGTTATAGATTTTGTGTACCGATAGAATATTTGAATTCGAGGCTATGGCACTTTTAATAAAAAATTCCAGAGCAACCCTGTTTTCCACTCCGTACCTCTCAATTATATCCCTGTAAATAACAAGGTCTATGAGCTCTGTAGCAAATCTCGAAGGTTCGATCTTTTTGAGAACTATGCTCGGGAAACACCCGCTTTTTAGAGAATATTTTAGGATTCTCTTTATCTTTCCTGTTTCCTCACTGCTGTAGAATTTTTTCTTTAATCTATGAACATGTAAAATCTCGTTAAAAGAGAAGGGCCATAGATTTACCTTCAGGCTTCTTCCTCTGAGCTGGGTGGCTATCTCTCTGCTGAGCAGTTTAGAAGAGGACCCTGTAACGAAAATGAAAAACCTTTTCTTTTCATACATACGATAAAGGGCTTTTTCCCATTCAGGCAGGTTCTGAATTTCATCAAGGAAAAGGTATAGAGGATATCTTCCGTAAATCTCCTGATGTCTCTCCATCAGTTTATCCAGGTTCTCTTCTATCTCCTCGAAATTAACAAAAAGATAATCTTCATCTTTGAGTTCGTTCTTTTTTATAAAGTGGTAGAGAAGGTATGTTTTACCTGCTCTCCTCGGCCCAAGGATCGTTAATATAAAATCTTTTGTTGGTTTAAGCTTCACCAATCTTTCTTCAACCTCAACAAATTTTATATCCTGCTTTCTGTCTATTATATACCTCGAAATCCTGTCATCCATATCTAGTTTAAGAAGGAAATTATTTATAAATTTTTCCTTAATATAGGGAAATTTAAAATTTTTGTTGCATAAGTTAAAGCGAGATCAACCACTTCCAGAGTGGAACGAATTTTATCATTCTCCGCAGATTTCCCTTAGCACCGAATACAAGTCGTGATAGCTTAGTTTTTTCATGTCCAGTCTGCCATCTTCAAAGTTTATGTATACTGTTTTTTCCAGATAAAAATTATATACCCAAAATCCAATTCCTAAACATGGTTGATGAGGAAAAAATAGTTTTCTGTATTTTGGATGCGGATTATTTTGTTGAGGAAGATAAGCCTGTAGTGGTTATGTTTGGGATAACGGAGAACGGAGAAAAAATAGTTGTGTTTGACAAGAACTTCAGGCCTTACTTCTATGTAGAGCCTAAGCAGGATATGACGAAAACAGAGCTGGAAGACCTTAAATCCAGAATTCTGAATCTTTCCATCGAGGGAAGGAAACCGGTAAAGGTAGAGGTAATAGAGAGAAACTATCTTGGAAGAAAAATGAAATTCCTGAGAATAGAGGTTCAGAATCCTGCAGATATCCAGAAGTTCAGGGATGTGGTGAAGGAATGGAAGGATGTGAACAACGAATATGAATATGCCATCACATTCTACAGAAGGTATCTCATAGACAAGGATTTATACCCTCTGGAATGGGTTGAAGCCTCGGGAAAGAGACTGAAACCCTCCTGGGATGTAGATTTCGGATTCGAAGCAAAGGAAATAAAAACCCTGGAAAAAAGAGAAATACCGCTCAGGCCTTCCATTCTTTCTTTCGATATAGAAACGGTTGCGGATGAAGAAGAAAAGGTGATCATGATATCTATGAAAGATAATCAGGGCTTTGAAAGGGTTATCACATATCGAAATGTAAAATCAAAAAATGCAGAGGTTGTTGAGAGCGAGAAGGAAATGATAGAGAGATTTGTTGAACTTATCCGAGAAAGAAATCCGGATATAATTCTGGGGTATAATACAGACAGATTTGATTTTCCAAAACTCGAAGAGAGAGCGAAAATACTGGGTTTGGACCTAAACCTCGGTAGAGACGGTTCAAAGATAAAATTCAAAAGAAGAATGCGTGTTTCTTCCGCATACATAAGAGGCAGAATTCACATTGACCTCTACGATTTTGTTGAAAACATAATGGAAAGCTCACTCTCTACAGAGATTCTTACTTTAGACAGAGTTGCTAAGGAGCTTATTGGAAAAGGTAAACAGGATATGGAATGGAGCGAAATAGAGAGCGCATGGCGTGAAAAGGAAAATCTAGAGAAGATTGCAGAATACTGCCTAAAGGATTCGGAGCTTGCCTTGGAGCTCGGTGAAAAACTTTTACCGCAAATTTTCGAGATATGCAAAATTGTGGGTCAGACACCCTTTGATATCTCGAGAATGAGTTACTCGCAGCTTGTGGAGTGGTTGCTTATAAGAAAAGCATTCCAGCGAGGAGAGGTTGTTCCAAGAAGACCGAAACATGAAGAAATCCAGAAAAGAAGAATGTCCCCTCCCTATACCGGAGGATATGTTCTCGAGCCAAAGGAAGGAATATATACTAATATAGCATTGTTTGATTTCCGTTCTCTGTATCCATCCATAATAATTACCCATAATATATCTCCGGAAACCCTTGACTGCACAATATGTGAAGAATGCAAAAGAGGAGAAAGCAGAAAAAATACAGACCCTGACGGAAAGCATTATTACTGTACAATACGCACGGGATTCATACCTCAAACCATAAGGGAGCTCGTGGAAGAGAGAATGGAAATAAAGAAAAGAATGAAAAAGCTAGATAAAACCAGTGAAGAATATAAAAAACTCAAAATAAGACAGCATGTTCTCAAAATCATGGCGAATTCCAGTTACGGTTACTATGGATATCCCGGGTCACGCTGGTATTCCCGGGTTTGCGCTCAGTCAGCCGCTTCCTGGGGCAGATTTTACATAAAAAAAGTTATAGAAATGGCAAAGGCAAAGGGCTATACTGTAATATATGGAGATACAGATTCCTTATTTGTAAAAATGAAAAGCAAGAAGGAGGCTTTAGAATTCCTGAAAGAGACTAATGCATCACTTCCAGGTCTCATAGAGCTTGATTTTCAGGGTATATACAAATCCGGGATATTCGTTTCCGCAAAGACCGGAGGAGGAGCAAAGAAAAGATACGCCCTGATGGATTTTGAAGGTAACATAACCATTAGAGGCTTTGAGAGGGTAAGAAGAGACTGGTCTAAAATAGCAAAAATAACCCAGGAAAGGGTTTTGGAAGTTGTTCTGAAAGATGAATCTCCAGAAAAAGCTGTGAAAATGGTTAAAGATGTTATAGACAAGCTTAAAAGACATGAAGTAAGAAAGGAGGATCTTGTTATATACAGTCAGATAACAAAACGCATTGGTGAATATGAACAGATAGGGCCTCACGTGATTGCTGCTCAAAAAGCAATAAAAGCCGGAAGAAAGATAGAGGTTGGTTCTGTGATCTCCTATATAATCACTAAAGGTCCTGGCTCAATATCTTCGAGAGCAGAACCTGTAGATACAGCAAAGGATTATGACGAGGAATACTATATAAAACATCAGGTTATTCCCGCAGCTTTGAGAATACTCTCAGGTCTTGGTTATACGGAAAAAGATCTTTATGGAGAACAGGAGAAAGGTCAAACAAGCCTTAAAGGTTTTCTTCAAAAATAAAATATTACTTTATCGGTCTTACCACAACACCTCTATCAGTTATCTCGAAAGGGTGTATATTTGAGGAGTGATTGGTCATTCTCATTTTTCTTACCATGAGACTTCTTTTATATTTTGCAAGTCCCATATATTGCAGAACTATCACAGAGTCAACCATGAATTCGATTACACCGAATCGTGAAAGATTGTTAGAATCTTCTTGAACTTCTGCAGTAAATAAACCTATTTTTCCCATATCCCTTATTTTTTGAATAACCTTGAACAGACCCTTTCTTATCTCAAACACATTATGAATGTATAGTTCAAGCATGCTTACCGAATCTATGACTATCCTTTTCGCATCAAGCTTATTGATGCTTTCAACCATTTTTGTACTAAGCATCTGCACATCAAACGGTTCGAATTCCATTATACTTATCCATCCCTTTTCTTCCAGAGTTTTGAAGTCCCACCCGAATTTTGCAGCCTGCCTTCGTATGTTCTCCGCAGTGTCTTCTGTTGTAATATAAAGACCCTTTTGCCTGCTCTGCATAATTCCATTATAAAGGAACTGCATGCAAAATATGGATTTGCAGGTTCCGGTTTTTCCGGTAACCAGATTTACAGTACCCTCTTCAAATCCACCCTCTATTAGTTCATCAAGACCCGGTATTCCAGAAGGGACACGCACCATGATTCTCTGCTTTAAATTATTGAGCACAGGAATATTAAAGTTTTTTCTAAATTAAAGAAAATATATAAACCTTCGAATATAATATTCTTCTACAGTTCGTAATTGTTCTCCCAATCGATTAAAAGGGAGTTCAAACATTAATACCATTATCAAATTTCCAATTTTGCTCCCTCTATCTCCTTACTTTCCAGGTGTGGTGGCATGAAAAAAACAGCTGAAACAATGGCAAGGGAACACAGAGAGATATCCATATCACAGTTTTTTGAAAAAAACAAACACCTTCTTGGCTATGACAACAAGATAAAAGCACTGTTAACAATAGTCAAAGAAGGTGTTGATAATGCTCTCGATGCAACCGAGGAAGCAAGAATACTTCCAGATATATATGTGAAAATCGAAGAACTTGAAAAAGAAAAATATAAAATTGTGATAAAGGATAACGGTCCTGGTATACTTCCTGAACAGGTACCAAACATATTCGGTAAACTTCTTTATGGTAGTAAGTTCCACAAACTCAAACAGAGCAGAGGTCAGCAGGGTATAGGTATCTCAGGTTGCGTGCTCTATGCTCAGTTAACCACAGGAGAACCTACAAAAATTATCACTTCCACTGGTGATGGTAAAACTCACAGAATGCTTGTGGGTATAGATGTGAATAAAAACGAACCAAAAATACTTCAGCACGATGTTATTGAGGATAAAGAAACTCCTTGGCATGGGGTTCAAATCACATTTATTGCTGAGGGAATCTATAGAGAACACAAACAATCCGTTCTTGAATATTTGAAGCAGGTGGCCATTGCAAATCCCTATGCAAATATAGTATTTGATTCACCCCACGGAAGGATAGAATTTGCACGCGGTGTGGAGACCCTTCCACCAGAACCAAAGGAAATAAAACCTCATCTTCACGGAGTCGAGGTGGGAACAATAGCAAGAATGATCGAGGAAACTACTGCAAGGTCGCTTGCAGGGTTTTTGATGAATGAATTCAGTCGAGTGGGTAAGCAAACAGCTGAAGAGATATGCAGAAAAGCAGGCATTGATCCAAAAATAATGCCAAGCAAGCTAACACATGAGGATATAGTTAATCTTGTAAAAGCCATTAAAGAAACGAAACTTACCAGACCTCCCACAGATTGCCTGTCCCCTCTGGGAGGCGAACTTATAGAAAACGGTTTGAGAAAGGAGCTTAATCCAGATTTTGTTGCAACACTTTCAAGACCTCCAGAGGTTTACAGGGGCTGGCCGTTCCAGGTGGAAGTTGGCATAGCTTATGGTGGTTCAATAACAGAACCTCTATTTATGAGATTTGCAAATAGAGTTCCGCTTCTTTATCAGCAAGGTGAGTGTGCAATAACCAAGGCTGTAAGTCAGATAGACTGGAAAAGATACGGTGTTGATGCTGACAAGATGCCTCAGGGACCAATCGCAATCTTCGTTCACCTTGCTTCTGTATGGGTTCCGTTCAATTCCGAAGCCAAAGAATCCATAGCGAACTATCCCATCATAATAAAGGAGATAAAACTCGCCCTTCAGGACTGTGCAAGAAAACTTTCTGTATACCTTTCTGGTGTGAGAAGGGCACAAGCAATAAAAGAGAAAAAACAAATATTCGAAAGATATGCAGATGAGACCGCTCTGGCTCTTGAAGAACTTACAGGAGAGAATAAAGAAAAAATAAAAGAAAAGCTTCTTCAAATAGTAAAAGAAAGATGGAGTGAAATAATAGAAGAGGAGGAAGGTGAAAATAATGAAGGAATTGGAATTTCAGAGAACGGAAAATCCGAAGGAAAGGCTGAGAAAACTGGGGAATGATATCTTAAACCAGATAAATCAGGGCAAAAACCCCAAAATAACACTTCCGATAAGAACGCTTTCCAACATATATTTTGATGAAGTACATAAAATCATAAGACTTGGAGATAAAGTAAGCAGGAGAAGCTATCTGAATGTTGCACATACAAGAAAGTTTATGCAGACCCTTCTTGTTGCAGCTGAATGTAAAAAAATAATAGAACAGGGTGTTACGATTTCGATAAGAGATTTATATTATGCGTTAAAACGTACGATAGAGGGAACAAAAGAAAACACCTTTGAGGAACAAAGCGAATCAGATCCTATAATAGAGGACTTGGAGGCTGCATTGAATACTCTAAGAGAAAGTCTGCATTTAAAGGCTGATAGAAAGGGATACATGGCGGGAAATATAATTATAAAGGATGGTGAAGATGAGATAGATGCCAGTAAAATGGGAACATCAGGATGGGCAATACCTTCTAATGTTGAACCAGATGTGATAAAACTCCAAAATCAAGGTGCAGAATTCGTTCTTGTCATAGAGAAAGATGCTGTGTGGCAGAGATTAAATGAAGATAAATTCTGGAGGAAACAGAACTGCCTTATAGTCACAGGAAAGGGCCAGCCTGCTAGAGGGACGAGAAGACTCATTAACAGACTCTACAATGAATTGAAACTTCCTATTTATGTGCTTACGGATGCAGATCCATGGGGATATTATATTTACTCGGTGATAAAGCAGGGATCGATTAATCTTTCTTTCCTTTCGGACAGGCTCGGAACACCCCAGGCAAAGTTCATAGGACTTACTACACAGGATGTTGACAAGTTCAGCATACCAAAAAATGTTACTATAAAACTCAATCAGGGTGATGTAAAAAGGACAAATGAAATGCTTAACTATGTATGGTTTAAGCCCAAAGAATGGCAAAAAGAATTGAAACATATGCTTTCTGTTGGTTATAAACTTGAACTTGAAGCACTTTCATCCAAAGGTATAAAGTTCATTTCTGAAAAATATTTACCGGAAAAAATAACATCACAGGATTTCCTGCCCTGAATTTTTATTAATCATTTTTTGGTTAATGAGAGTTAATTTTATAAATAAGTTAAAAATACATGCATAATAACAAAAGCTCTGGTAGTGTAGCGGCCTAGCATCTGGGACTGTCACGGGTTTTAACACCCGGAGATCTCCCAGGACGCGGGTTCGAATCCCGCCCAGGGCGTGTTTCAAAATCAATGGGCCCGTAGCTCAGTCTGGTAGAGCACCGGACGAAAGCTTCTTTCCAAAAGAAGCTCCGGGTGAAGCTTTTAATGACCATTAAAAGCGTGTTAAGGAGTATACCAACTCCGATGGCAGAATATACCCGGGTGTCGAGGGTTCGAATTTCCAGAAAATGGAAAGAAAATCCCTCCGGGCTCATTGATTTTATACACAAAAAGTGAGCACCATGAAAAAAATCGAACCCCTTTTGCGAGAACTGGGAATGAGGGAATACGAAGCAAAGGCATGGTCCACACTTTTGCAGCGCGGTGTATGTACTGCAGAGGCGATAAGCAAATTCTCAAATATACCTGTAACAAGAGTTTACGAAACCTTAGAAAATCTTGAAAGATTGGGTCTGGTTGTGGTCCAGAGAACAAGACCAAAAAAATACAGCGTGGTATCTGTGGACTCGTTAAACTACCTCATAGAGGAAAAGAAAAAAAGAATGAAAAACGAAATTGAGAAGTCTGAAAAAATTCTTAAAGAGATAAAAAACATTGTACCCAGACCAATGGAAGTTCCGGAAGAGGAAGAGAGAGACACCGTGTGGATATTCAGGGGAAGGGAAAACATTCTCAGAAGAATCAATGAGGCTGTTTTTAATGCAAAAAGAGAGGTTCTCATATTTAGTGACGATCTTAGCTGGTATGACAGAATTGAAAAAACGATAAAAAACAGAACGAGTTCTGGAATACCGGTAAAAATTTTGATAAATATCAATGAATATACAATCAACACAATCAAAAAAGCTCTCTCTATAGGTGTTCGCATAAGGGGATGGGATATGAGAAATCTCATGGGTGCACTCATCGATGGAGAAAATCTATACTTGGTTTCAAAGTTACCAAGGCAGGGTGTAAATGAGGATGATTATTATGGGGTTCCTGGAAACGATAGTTTGTTTTCCTATAGTTGCCTTGTAACAAATAATCCTATAATAATAAAAATGTTCAGCACATACTATGATAGCTTCTGGTGGAGGGGTGAAAATCCAGAAAAAACATTCCTTCACATCAAATGGTCAAGCAATACTTGTTGATCATACTCGATAACTCTATTATTTTCTCTTTATAAAAGTTCTTGGAATTTATTTGAGAAACAGTAAGGTTTATCTCTATTAATCTTTTCTTTCTGGCTTCAACATCCTCCTTCACCTTATTCTCTTTCATCATTTCTTTGTACTTTTTTATAATCCTCCTTACATCACTATCATAAGCTTTTAAGAGCATAGGCCTCTTATCTTCTTTACAGGGATGATAGATACTTTCTTTCTCCTTGTGAGATATGAACCATTTTTTTCTCATAAATTCCTCAACCGTTTCTGCTTTTCCTTCCTTCAGGGTATTGTACAGCACTATAAAAATTCTATCTTCACATACTCTGTCTAATAAATCTGCTAAAAAGAATATGTATTCCTCTGATGGAAATTTTTCATTACATTCAAAGACAGGTGTATAATTTTCATGTCCCCTGATAACAGAAACAACACCCCTTTTCACACGGTCTGGTATTTTAAGGCCGAACATAACATCCTCCGCAAATTTCGCTGCGACAACTGCATGAATATCATTTCCATCCGTATCAACCTCCCCTTTAAAAAGATCGTGAATAGGTCCTGCATAAGAGGAGATTGCGGCTTTTTCCAAAAGAAGGTATTCTGGTTTATTTCCGAATAAAGAAAGAACAGCAGCATTACTGAATACATTCTTTCCGTGATTCAATACGAGATGTGCAGGATATTTCTTAATAAAATCAGGCCTTTTATTCTGCTCCTTCAGAGCTGTGATAAAGATTTTATCCGCTACAGGAAAGAACCACGAGGCTACTGATTCTATTTCTTCCACATCAGGAAAAATAAAGTCTTTTTTTCGCATCTAAAAAGAATAGATAGAAAAATTTAATTAGTTTTTTACCAAATTAACCCAGAACTGCGAGTTAAATAACAAAAAATTTAAATATAAGTAAAATCAATATATTTTGTGTTTTCATGCTACTAGAAATACAATATTTTGATAAACCACAGAAAACAATTTAAAGATTTGCCCCATAATTGAAGAGTTAGATTTAAAAAAATATTTAACGGTCAACATCCAAATATTATAGCATCATTGATTGTCACAAGGGTGGTAGTATAGTAAGTGTTGACATAACCAAGCACGAACTCGTTCCGAAGCATGAAATTCTCTCAGAGAAGGAAAAGAAAGAACTGCTTGAAAGGTTGGGTGTAACTGAAAAGGAGCTGCCAAAAATATTTTCAACAGATCCTGCAATAAGGCATTTGAATGTAAAAAAGGGGGATGTGATTAAAATCACAAGAAAATCTCCCACAGCCGGAGAAACAATATATTATAGAGTTGTGATAGAATAAAGGGTTCGAGCCGGTGAGGATTGAATGAAGTTTAAGTATATATTTAAAACCATAGAAAAGGAAAGAGGCTGGGCAGATTTCCAGATTAATTCTTTCAATCATTTTGTAGAATATGGTTTACAAAGCATAATAAATGAAATAGGTTCTATTGAAATGAGTCCTGGAGAAGGGAGCTTCAAGCTCAAATTTGGAAAAGTACATATAGGCAAACCCATCATTAAAGAAGCCGATGGCTCAACAAGACAGATTTATCCTAACGAGGCGAGGATAAGAAATCTGACATATGCGGCACCGGTTTTTGTGGAAATTACACCCATAATAAACGGAATTCAGGAAAGACCGGAAAATGTACACATAGGAAATCTTCCTGTAATGGTCCGATCAAAGATATGTTCTACCTACGGTCTGAGTAAAAAGGAGCTGGAAGAGGTTGGAGAGGACCCTGATGATCCGGGAGGATATTTCATAGTTAATGGTACAGAAAGGGTTCTCGTTCTCATTGAAGAAATAGCTTCAAATAAACCTATCATTGAAAAACAGGGAAATACTATAACTGTGAGAATAAATTCTGAAAAATCGGGATTCAAACAAAGACATATAATAGAAAGAAAACCGGATGGAGAAATAACAATCTCCTTTGCAAATCTGAAGCGTCTCTCAATAATAGTTCTGCTTAAGGCCTTAGGTCTGGAAACCGATAAAGAAATATGTTCTCATATCTCTGATAATCCGAGAATTCTTAATGAACTGTATATAAATCTTTATCAAACCACTGTAACAACAAAAGAAGAAGCAATAGATCTTATAGGAAGAAAGCTGAGAGTTTCCGAGGATTACAGAGTTGAAAGAGTAAACCAGATCCTTGACAAGTACCTTCTTCCTCACATAGGTCAGGAACCAGAAAACAGATTGGAAAAAGCAGATGTTCTTGCCAAGATTGTGAAAAAAGTAATAATGCTTTCCCTTGGTATGATACCGGAAGATGATATCGACAATTATGGTAATAAAAGACTCCTCATGTCCAGTGAACTTCTGGGTCAACTTTTCAGGTCAATACTTCTTGGAAGATGGGGATTGCTCGCGAAAATGAGCTATAATTATCAAAAACTTATAAAAAGGGGCAAACACCCATCTATTCAAGGAATAATAGAGGCGAACGCCGTAACTAAGCAGATACTTTCTTCTCTGGCTACAGGAACATGGATAGGCGGAAGAACAGGTGTTTCCCAAAGACTTGACAGATCATCCTATGTAAAAACAATTTCCCATCTCAGATCGATAGTTTCCCCCTTAACTTCAACTCAAGAGCATTTCAAAGCAAGGCAAATACATCCGACAGAATGGGGAAGATTGTGCCCTGCAGAAACACCAGAAGGTTCCAGTATCGGTTTAAGAAAACATCTCGCTCTTATGGTAGAGATCACTTCAGGACTTAGTGAAAATGAAAATAAGAAGATTCTCAAAATGATAACCTCTTCATCATTGTGAGATCATGTCCAAAACTTCCTTATCAAATACCGAGAAGAGAACAGCGGATGTATATTTTAACGGGAGACTTGTAGCTCGAGTTACTGATGCTGAGAAGTTTGTAGAAGACATCAGAAAAAAGAGGAGAATGAATCTCATATCCCATCAGGTAAACGTTGCATATTATCCGGAATTCGATGAGGTAAGAATAAACACAGAGCAGGGAAGAGCAAGAAGACCTCTTGCCATTGTTGAAAATGGAAAGTCAAAGCTCACACCAGAAATTATAGAAAAGCTCAGGAAGGGAGAAATAAACTGGGAGTATCTCATTCAGCATGGAATTGTTGAATATCTTGATGTAGAAGAAGAAGAAAATGCATACATTGCAATAACACCAGAAGAAATAACAAAGGAGCACACCCATGTTGAAATAGATCCTATAACCATTCTTGGAATCTCTGCAGCACTTATTCCATATTTGGAATATAACAGAGGAGACAGAATCAACTACGGAGCGAAAATGATCGGGCAGGCCATAGGTCTGACATTCAAGAGTTTCCCTATGAGGACGGATACAAAATTCAACATAATGGCATATCCACAGGTTCCCCTTATCCAGGCTGATGTAAGCAGTATCATGAATGAGCATCCTGGAGGACAGAATGTTGTAGTGGCTGTAATGTGTTATGATGGTTATAACATGAACGATGCTGTTGTAATTAACAAATCTTCGGTGGAGAGGGGGCTTTTCAGATCTTTCTACTTCAGAACATACGAAACCGTAAAAAAACGATACTGGGGAGGACAGGAGGATGAAATAACAATACCAGAACCCGGAATAAAGGGACACAGAGGTGAGGATGCATACAAACATCTAGCAGAAGATGGAATAGTAAACCCGGAAACAGAAGTAGATTCCGATTCTGTGCTTATAGGCAAAGTCTCCCCTTTAAGATTCCTTTCCGGAGAGGAGTTTGCAACAGGGATAGAAAACAGAAGAGAGAACTCTGTGTGCGTCAGATACGGTGAAAGGGGAATAGTAGATGAAGTATTTATAACTGAAACCACAGATGCCTATCAGCTTATAAAGGTCAGAATAAGAGACCAGAGAATTCTGGAGGTTGGAGATAAGCTCGCAACACGACACGGTCAAAAGGGTATAATAAGTCTTTTGGTACCTCAGGAGGATATGCCCTTTACAGCAGATGGTGTGGTACCGGATATCATTTTCAATCCTCATGCTATACCCTCGAGAATGACCGTGGGGCAACTCCTTGAATTAATCGCAGGAAAGACCCGAGCAGTTTCATGTAAAGAAATTGAAGCATCAGCCTTCAACCACATGAAAGAGAAAGAAATAAGAAAAATAATGAAAAGCCTTGGTTTTAGGGATGATGGAAAACAAACCCTTTATGATGGTAAGACAGGAAGAATGTACGATGTTTTGATATTTACCGGTATATCTTACTATCTCAAGCTTGACCACATGGTAGCGGATAAAATACACGCGAGGTCCCGCGGACCTGTAACCCTCCTAACAAAACAGCCCACAGAAGGTCGCGCAAAAAGGGGTGGTTTAAGATTGGGAGAAATGGAACAGCAATGTCTGATAGGTCACGGTGCTGCCATGGTTTTGAAAGAAAGATTCGATTCGGATAAAACAATGATACCTGTGTGCAAGAAATGCGGTCTTATAGCAATACATGATGTTACAAAGAACAGAAGTTACTGTCCAGTGTGTAAGAACAGCGAAATAGCATGGGTTGAAACCTCCTATGCATTCAAACTCACCCTTGAAGAAATGAAATCCATGGGAATACTCACACGCCTCGAGGTGAAGGAAATATGAGTCGATATAAAATAAACAGCATAACATTCAATATACTATCACCAGAAACTATAAGATCCATGGCCAGAGTTAGAGTTGTGACTTCAGATCTCTATGATGCAGATGGTTATCCGATAGAAGGAGGGGTAATGGATCCAAGACTCGGAGTGATAGATCCGGGCCTTTATTGCAGGACCTGTGGCGGAAGTATAGGAGAATGCATGGGACATTTCGGCTATCTGGAGCTTGCAAAACCCGTTATCAATGTTCTTTACACCAAAATAATATACCAACTGCTTAAAATGACATGCAGAAAATGCGGCAGGATACTTATTGTTGCTGCAGCTGAAGCCAAAGGTGAAAAGAAGGATAAAATAAAGATAGATAAAAACATGACAATGCCTTCAAAGTGTCCAGCTTGTGGTGCTGAACAGAAAAAGATAACTTTTGTCAAACCCTATACATACTACGAGGATAAAAAGGAACTCGATCCGATAACCATAAGAGAAAGATTTGAAAAAATACCGGATGAAGACCTGAAAAAAGTCGGTTTTAAAGGAGGAAGGCCCGAATGGCTGATACTCACACTCTTCCCCGTACCACCTGTGACTATGAGACCTTCTATAACTCTGGAAACCGGCGAGAGGTCAGAGGACGACCTTACACACAAACTTGTGGATATAGTAAGAATTAACCAGAGCCTTAAAGAAAATATAGATATAGGCGCACCGGACTTTATTATAAACGATCTCTGGGAACTTGTTCAATACCATGTAGCTACATATCTGGATAATGAACTTACAGGTGTTCCGCTTGCAAGACACCGTTCAGGTAGGCCTCTGAAAGGACTGGTTCAGAGATTAAAGGGCAAAGAGGGAAGAATAAGAGGGAACCTTCTGGGTAAGAGGGTGAATTTCTCTTCCAGAACCGTGATTTCTCCTGATCCGAGAATATCCATAAATGAGGTGGGCGTTCCCGAAATGGTTGCAAAAGAACTAACCATACCTGAGTATGTAACTAAAATGAATATGAAATACATTAAAAGCCTTTTGGAGAAGGACAAGGTAAACTATGTCATAAGACCGGATGGCAGAAGAATAAAGGTTACAGATTTCAATAAAAAGGATATACTTGAACACATAGATATCGGATGGCAGGTAGAAAGGCAGCTTATGGATGGTGATATAACCATATTCAACAGACAACCATCTCTTCATAGAATATCCATAATGGGGCATTACGTAAGAGTGATGCCTGATAAGACGTTTAAACTCAATCCAAGTGTTTGTCCACCATACAATGCTGATTTTGATGGAGACGAGATGAATCTTCATGCCTTGCAAACAGAAGAAGCAAGGGATGAAGCGATACTACTCATGGATGTAAAGAACAATCTTATTTCCCCAAAATTCGGAGGTCCGATAGTAGGTCTCGATCTTGACCAGATATCGGGAATTTACCTCCTCACAGGTGATGATGTTGTCATGAGTAAGGAAGAGGCCGCACAGCTTTTAGCAGATGCCGGTATAGATGCGGACCTTCCTGATAAAGAAACCTTCACAGGAAAAGAAATATTCAGTTTGCTCCTTCCGAAACACATAAATATGGAGTTTATCGCGAACTGCTGTACATGTGATGAGAAAGGACCTCACAAATGTCCGAAAGACGGTTACGTTGTTATAAAGAACGGAAAGGTGATTTCTGGAAGAATAGACAGCAAAGCGGTAGGTGCTTTCAAGGGCAAGCTTCTCCATAAGATTCAGAGAACCTGCGATAACGAAACCGCTAGAAAATTCATTGATGATTGTGGAAGGCTTGGTATTGCATATCTCATGAGAAGGGGATTCTCCATAGGCATCTCCGATCTTGACCTTCCAGAAAGCGTGCATAACAAGGTTGAAGATATTGTTAAGAAAGCTGAAGAAAAATCTCAGGAGCTTATAGATGAATTCAATAAAGGAACACTCCCTATAATGCCCGGTATGACAATAGAGGAATCTTTAGAAGCGCAGATAATGAACACGCTTGCATCTGCAGTAAGCGAGGTCAGTAATATAGTTGCTGATAATATAAAGTACAGCGATGTGGTGGTGATGTTCGAGGCAGGAGCCAAGGGTTCACTTATCAATACCACACAGATGGCAGCTGTTGTTGGTCAGGAAACGATACTTGGCAAAAGAATAATGGAAGGTTATCTTTACAGAACCTTACCCCATTTCAAGAGACATGATCTCTCACCGGTGTCCCACGGTTTCGTTGCGAGAGGATTTAAGGATGGTTTAACACCATTCGAGGTGTTCTGGAACATAATGAATGGTAGAGAGGGTCTTATGGATAAATCCTTAAGAACCAGAAAATCCGGTTACATGCAAAGAAGACTTGTCAATGCTCTTCAGGATCTCAAAGTACACCATGATGGAACTGTGAGAAACGCGCATGGTCAAATCATTCAGTTTGTGGCTGGAGAGGATGGAATAGATCCAACCAAGTCTGATTGGGGCTCCCTTGACTGGAAAGATTATATAGGTGGTTAAAATGATAGAACTACCGAAATCCATACTCCAGGAAGTAATGGAATACGCGGAAAAGAAAAAACTTAGTGAAGAAAAGAAAAAGAAGCTTATCGAAAGGGTAAAGGAAATCTATAAAAGAATTACATACGATCCTGAAGAACCCATAGGTGTGGTTACCGCACAATCTCTCTCAGAACCCGCAACGCAGATGACGATGCGAACCTATCACTTTGCTGGAACCGCAGGTATACAAGTTACTCTGGGTCTGCCGAGACTTATCGAGATATTCGATGCAAGAAAGGAACCGAAAACACCCACCATGACCATATACATTAAGAAAGAATATCAGGATTTGGAAAAGGTGAAAAAGATAGCAGAGCAGATAAGAGAAGTGAAAGCAAAGGATGTAATAATTTCCACCACCGTGGATTTAACAGAGCTTTATGTGAGATGTAAACTTGACTTCAAAAAACTTGAAAAACTGGGAATACCCAGGGAAAAAGCACACAAAATCATAAAGATGAGAAATGTTGAAACCATTCTCGAGGGTGACGAACTTATAGTGAAACCAAAAAATCCGGATTTAAAAACAATACACAAACTCAAATATGCAGTTCTGGAGTCTCATATAAAAGGTATAAAAGGTATATCTCAGGTGCTTGTTACCAAAGAAGATGATGAATGGATTATCACAACTCTTGGCTCTAACTTAGCCAAGGTTTTTGAAATAGAAGGTGTGGACTATACAAGAACCTATACAAATAACATTTTCGAAATATACGAGGTTCTCGGTATTGAAGCAGCAAGAAATGCAATAATGAAACAATCCAAATACACCATAGAGGAGCAGGGTCTTGGTATTGATATAAGATACATAATGCTGCTTGCGGACTTGATGACTGTAGACGGAAAAATAAAGGCCATAGGCAGATACGGTATAGCAGGTCAGAAAGCCTCTGTGCTTGTCAGAGCTTCATTTGAAGAAACCAAGAAACACCTAATAGGTGCATCTATAAGGAATGAAAAAGATCCACTGAAGGGAACGATAGAAAATATCATAATGAATCAGATAGCCCCAATAGGTACAGGTGCATTCGAGCTGGTCGGAAAGATTCCAAGTGCAATAAGGAGGAAAGAGGAAAAGAAAAAGAAAGAGTGAAGTTTTTTATCCCTTAAAATTAAAACTCTTGTATGAAGAAGCTCGTTCTTGTATACATAACCAATCCAAGTGAAGAGGAAGCGGAAAGGATAGCAAAACACCTTCTCCAGAAAAAACTCATAGCATGTGCAAACATTTTTCCGATCAAAAGCCTTTACTGGTGGAACGGTGAGATAACAACAGATACAGAGTTCGTACTGATAGCAAAAACCCTTGAAGAAAATTACGAAAAATTAAAAAAAGAGGTAGAGAAACTTCATTCCTATACCATACCCTGTATCATAAAAATTCCCGCAATTTCGAATGAAAAATATTTTGAATGGTTAAGAGAAAACATTAAATCTTTAGACTCAAAATAAATTTATCAGAATGTTTTCAGAGATTTTGATCACCCTTTTGGTAATATTCCTGATCGCAACTCTTTTTCTTTACCGGAAGGTTCAGATCGAAAACAAAAAACTTATCTCCTCCATTCAGAGCCTTGCTGTAAAGCATGGCAAAACCCTCGAACAGTACATACCATTTTTAAAAAAATATCCCTACGATAAAAACGGATTTCGATTTATCGGAAATCCTGTGGATGGAATTCAGTTCGAAAGAGATAAAATAATACTTGTGGAATTCAAAACCGGAAATTCAAGACTCTCTGAAAAGCAAAAAAGAATAAAGCAAATTGTTGAAAGAGGGAATGTATATTTTGAAGAGATAAAAATCAATGAATAATGATTATCCCGTCCTTCTTAATCTGCTGTAAACATATCCATGAGATTTTCCGGAAAGCAGATTTTCCACAGCATCCACGGCTTTGCCTATTTTATCAAACCTGCCTATAATCGCTACGGTCTTACCATAAACAGATATATGACAACTGCTCATTTCCTCTATTATTCTTTTCGAAGACCCGTTTCTACCTATAACCCTTGCCATCAATCTTCTTATGGTTTTTTTGTTTTCTCCTGCAAGAGATATGATATGAAGAGTGTAATCTTCATTCAAAAGAAGCATTGCTGTTTTTGGAGAAAATCCCCGTCCTATAGCCTTGACTATATTAGCAGCCTTCAGTACCTCAAGACCCTCTCCATAAATATCAACAGAATCGTTTATCTCAATTCTTGAATTTGTTGACCTTTCTATCATTTTTTTGGTTTCTCCCTTTTTACCTATAAGAACAGCTTTCCTCTCCTCGGGAATCAACACACTCTGAAACATATTAATCATTTAATATATCCCTTATTTTTCAACCAGCTAACATGCGTTTTTGTATATATCCATACTATATCTCCCTTGGTTTCAGGCTCAATGGACCATGGTTCTACAAGAACCACATCACCAATATTTATTCTTATCCTTCTTCTGAATTTTCCAGGGATTCTGCATAGCCTGGTCTTTCCATCCTGACACTTTACTCTAAATCTGCTCGCTCCGAGAGGCTCCTCTATTTCACCTATAACCTCGTTTCCCTTGGGCAATCTCACCCTTATTATCTCTTCACCTTCTTGCACAACCTCAAATTCAGAAGCTTCCTCTTTCATTTTTCCACAAGATTTACTTGTACAATTTCACTTAAAAATCTTTCAATACAGATATCCCAAGCTAAGCACGATTTCCACGGGCTCGTACATGTCTTTATGAAGCAGCTTTATAAGACTCGCAACAGCGAGTTTTTTACTGATATCATTTGTCACAACAGGGTTTACATCACCCGCAGCCCAGGCGACCGCATCCTTTATTAAATGTCTTCTTTCTTCACTGTCAGGTCCATTGGAAAGCCAAACGGTTCTTCCCTGTCCCTCGGAAATAGCAGTGTTAACAATCATACCCGCCAGTCCAGAATCAGGTTCTATCACAACCATTTTTATCATTTCACCCTCCTGTTCCACAATGCTTTCATTCTCAAGAAAGTTCTGGAAGAGATGAGGTGGTTGATAATTATCTCCACTACTGTTCGGAAATCCGTAAAAATTTCTTACAAGCGGATAGGTAAACATTTCAACCGTTATGGCAGGTGAGAATATCATACTGCTTCCTGTAGGTGTTATGCTTTCATTCCAAGCAAGGCTGAATATATCCTCAAGCACCGCTTTTTCATCTTGGTTCTGGAAGTCTGTGGTTTGCAAATCCCTTATTATAACAATTCCCCTATCATTTGCAAGATACTGCATTATCTCACCAAATTTTCCTGCCAGAGGATAATCCCAAATCAGGGTAACATCATAAAGGTTGCTGAAAAATATATTAGTTGGATCGTATCTGAAGACTGTAAAGTTTATTTTCCTTCCATTAAGCCAGAAGGATGAAAGGGACTTCAGGGTTATATTGTATTCATCCTCGTTGCAAAAACATGCAACACGTATCTGAGACTTAATGGTTTTTTCTATTCTGAGATCATACTGTATGTTTGTTCCGTTGAAAACAAAATCCAGTGCCTGCTTAACCTCTACTGGATCAAACCAGTTAATTCCGGATTTTTCCAGAGAATAGAGTATATCTCTTCCCTGAATCAAAAGCTTGTTTTTCGTCCATTCTCCTTCTATTCTTGGAGTATTGGAAAACTGAACAAGAAGAACAAAGATGCTTAAAACCACTATTACTATCTCTACAATGTGCCAGAAACCCTTCTTTTTTCCCTTCATTTTTGCATCCTTTGCTAAATCTTGAATTTACCTTTTCTCATATTTTCCAATACATCTTTCGGATCCCTGTAATAATGAGAAACCACCTTTCCAACAAGGTTTATATCCTTTATATTATTCTTTACCATCCACTGCAAAACTTCCTTTTTCTCTTCCAGATCCTTTTCTATATCCCTTTCACTCATACCCGTATAGAGTTTTATATCACCCATAGCCCGATAGGATTTTGCCACGGGTATTATCTTATCCTCGGATGCTATCCACTGATAGAGCGTATTAAGATCTACCCGCATTTCACTCAGACCGCTGCTGGGTATGAGCTCTGCAAGCTGGAGAAGCCTTCTTATATTCTTTCTTCTATCTCTGTGCATAACCGCTATTAACTGCAAACCACCCAGAAGCGCAACAGGTATATCAATAGGCGGATTGGAAAGTCTTCTGAAAGCTTCTTCTGCTGTATTGGAGTGAAGAGTGGAATAAACGGAGTGACCTGTATTTATAGCCTCGAACAGAACCTCTGCCTCCCTTTGCCTTCTTATCTCTCCCACAAGAATCCTGTCAGGTCTCATTCTCAGAGAATTTATAAGGATATGAAGCATGTTTACCTCACCCTTCCCTTCGGGATTCGGTGGTCTTGTGGTTAGAGGTACCCAATGAAGAAAGTTCGGAAGATGAAGCTCTCTGGTATCCTCTATAGAGAGTATTCTCTGATTAGGTGGGATAAAACAGGTCAAGGCATTGAGAAGTGAGGTTTTTCCAGAGGCCGTGCCCCCTGCAATTACTATATTAAGCTCGTACTGTATGGCAAGCCAGAGAAAGGCCGCAACATCAAGTGAAAGTGTGTTATGTTCTATGAAATCTGTTATCGTCCAAGGCCTTCTTGCAAATTTTCTTATTGTAAGCGTGTTTCCATTGGAGCTTATAGGAAAAAGTGTAGCGTTTGCTCTGTCACCAGTTGTGAGATATGCATCCATTAAAGGGTCGAGATTTGTTATTTGCTGACCTACCTTTCTGCCTATGGAAGATGCATAATCATATATCTGGGTTTCTGAACTTATTCTCACATTTGTTTTCATCCATCCTATTTTTATATGATAAACCCATATGGATTCCTTCGAGCTATTGACAACAATCTCTTCAAGATTTCTGTCCTGAAGAAGTATCTCTATAACACCCAGACCCAAAGATTGATGAACTAAAATACCAACCAAGGTTTTGTATTCCTCCTCTTTCATTCCCGGAAGCTCTTTTTTTAGAATTTCCAACGACCTTTTCATGAATTTTTCTTTTGTTTTTCTCATTTCTTCTGGACTCAGTATTTCCGCTGGCCTCAAATCCATTTCGGATATAAGCTTTTCTCTCACATAATCCAGAACAGCTTCTGTTGCAGGTTTTAAAACAGGAAATGACATGTGATATATCGGAACAAACTCATCCGGGTCTGAAATTATTTTTATATCGGTTACTACATCGTCTACAATAAGCCTGTAACTATCTATTACCTTCTTTTTTGCGTTTTTTTTCATATTATTTCTTTAATTTCCTTTTCTGATTTTTATGTTTACGTTTTAAACGGCGAAAAATCCTTTTCAAATGTTTCCTGTGTCTGATCAGATAAAGAGTACAGACCGGTATCAAGGGTAGAACAAGCACCAGCATGCAAATCTTCGGATCAGAAAATATGACCCACAGGTAAAAAATAACCGTAGGCAAGAAATTCTGCGAGAGCTTTTTATTAACAAGAAAAATATAAATAAGAAGAAGGCTAAGAACTGCTAATTCTATGTTAATAATTATCCTCTTCGGCGTCATTTTTATTTTGACTTTTTTCTTCTTAACCCCCCCTTTCCTTACCCTTTCCTTCAATCCTTTGATCTTGAACACGGGCTGGCCAACAACCGGGTAATGCACTTCTATAATCCCGTTTTCTTCAAGTATTTTCCCCCATTCTTCGATAGTCTCTCTTTTAACATTGAATTTTTTCATTGCCTGCATAAGAGTGATGGATTTCCTCTCCTGAATGAATTTTAAAAACTCATCTATTTCGGTTTCCAGCACCGGAAACCTTCCCTCAAGCTCGTATGCCTCTTTGTGATTTCTCATTTTCCACACCTTCAATATGGAACAAGGCCGAATACAGGTACGAACGCGCAATTTCCATCACTCGTGCATTTAGTGTAAAAAAGCAAGGCGTTTTTACAGTCTTCAAGGGATGTCACATTTTGAAACAGTATATCATCCCCCTGATATATTTTGCACAAAGAATCTGTTGCATTAAAAACTGCATGACCTGAAGTTCCGCTTACAGCATATTCGTATAAACTTTCATTTGTGATTTTCAAAGATAAACATTCTTCAGGCTTTATGCAATTCCTGCATTTTTGATATTCAGAATCACATACAGGCTCTGGATTTTCACACCCGGTATTGTAATAAACCGCATCACCTTCTGTGTAGAAGTAAACGCATTCACTCGCATTACACCACCACTCCTCACATGCTTCAATATTTTCTTCACGTATCTCTCCAGAAGCAGGATCGACTATTATTTTAAGCTTTTTGCTTACATTTCCACCAGCATCGATCCGAACCACCCAGCACTCTTCAGGACACGATGAGGATTCACATGAACGACAGGGTTCTTCAAATGTGATATTGGATTTTATCACGTGGTACTTCCTATTGATTATCTCTTTAACAGTTTGTGAATCCACGGGTTTTTTTGATGGTGTAAAAAGCAAGATTACAAGGAGTATGATCAACATTCCTCCTAAAACAATAATTTTTATCTCTTTCATTATTCCATCAACTCTGTAAGATTGTATTTTTTAGCCCTGATATCATCCATTCTGAACCACTCAGGAAGACCCCTTACACGCCTACCTATATAATCTTTGTCTTGAAAGTATAAATAGTCTGCAGATACCTGATTTATCTTTACAGGAATATCAGAACACTGTAGTTCAGGAATATTGACAAAGCTTTCTATTCCGTTTACCGTTTCTTCAAGTTTGCCTTCAAGCCTGCCTATAATATCCGGACCACTGCTGTTTTCAAAATGAGTATAATAACCATGTTCTATAGCCTCTTTTATAGGAAGCGACCACACACCTCCGGAAATGTTATCAAGATAAACTTCATGGTATCCAGAAAGCTGTGTAAAGTACTTTACAGTATTAACCGCGTCTGTCGCATTTATCATATAGCATGATACAGAAGGTATATCCCCACTTTCAGAAATCACCCCGAGAAATCCGGAAACACCTAAAGAAGAATTGGTTACAAGGATTTTTTCACCTGCTTGTGAATCATTAATATCAAAGGTAACATTTCCTGAGCAGTTACCTATTACCTTACCTGTGAGGATTTTTATTGCATGATAAGGATACGGAAACCTCTCTATACTCCTTCCCACATAACCTCCTGTATTGAGAGGGTAAACAGGATCTTCTATATAATCCACCGATACGGTAATATGCTTCTCCTGATCTTTATTTATTGCAAAAATTTGCTGTTTATCCGAAATATTCATCCCAAAATCCACTGAGACCACGATATCAAACCCATCACCGCTTTTAACTCTTAGATTCCTATATGAGAGATCGATATCGAACTCTGTAAAACTCTCTTCCATTTTTTTCAACCAGTCCTGAAGAGTGTTGTTGAGCATTATGAATGTTTCATTACCGTAGATAGTTCCATTTGTTATAAGCTCTTCCAAACGAAGGGTTGCATTGTCAAGATAAGCCCCCTCCTTTATAACCCAGCCCGTAGCGGCAAGCAATGCTCTTTTTGTGGAAATCTCCACCGCTTTTTCAAAATCCCTGTCTATACTTTTACCTATCTCAGCTATTTGATCCGCGATTACCTTTTCAAAGGGAGCACGTTTTACCACATGAATGGATGAAGAATAGTATGCTATAAACAACATTATAGGGATGGTGATTACCAATGCTATAAATGAATAAACCTGTGCTTTCATACCCATACCCTTAATTCTATAGTTGCAGGTCCCCACAGAGTTGGAACACCCGATACAGAGTTAACCTCGGTTTCTATATTAGTTGCCACGGCATACTTTCCTAAGGTTTCATTAAGCCTTGTTACCGCATCTTCTACTGCTTCCTCTTCTGTTTCATGCACATCACCATACCCTACACTGGAGGGAATCCATATGGAATATTCGAATGAAGATTCTGGCAAAATATAACAATCATCACACTCATCCTGAAATCTGATAGTATTATCCACAGATGTGTTGAAATAATAAGGATCTATATAAATAGAGGAAGGTATTGCTCTGGCAACAGGAGTGTAAAATACAAGAGTTTCATCTCCACTCTCAGGTTGAACCGATATGTTTACTTTATTACTGAAAAGCTGAGCCACATGAACAAAGGTTTTTTCAAGCGTGTTGTTTTCAAAATTTATTGTGTAGTATTTTGGGTTATCAGAAACACCTCCAATGTTTTCCGAGAGGGTAATATCTACATATCCGTAACGAAGCCTGTTCTCTGGTAGTTCATATTCCACCTCAATATAGGATGAACCGTCAGGGTCTATCAGGGGATCCGAATATATAATGGTTTCATCTTCACCCGTAAAATCATCATATTCCCCGAACCATGAAGTGGATATTCTGTAATTCAGCTGCACAAGAACCCAGTTTGTTCCTTCAGATGCGAGATTGGTAAAGTTATAGGTCACATCCACTACACCATCCAGAGGGGGATCAAATTTGGTGTAAAGAGTGTCATTGAAATATATCCTCACATCTTTCCTATCAGATACATCCTCTATCCCTTCTGCTCTTATGTGAGCTATAACACTTCTTATAACCGCTCCTTTAGGGATATAAAACGGAACAAGGGCCCATGCACCACTTTTCCTGTTCCCCAGCTCATTCGAAACGATATGATCGAAATATATTCTCTGCCTTTCTATTTTCGTTACATTTTTGATTTCATTTGTCTGATAGGTTACCTCTAACCTCATTCCTGGGTGAATGTGAGCATTGTATACAGTGTTTTTAAATCTGAGATATATGGTGTTGTTTCCTGGATGTATTGCATCCGTAACATCAGCAACTCCAAATGCGCCCGTACCAGTGGATGTTTTCTCCTGATGTATCCAGTTTATTCTGTTTTTCACATTAACCCCATTCACAAACAGGTTTTCAAATTCATCCGCACTTATTCCATAATGAACAGAGACATAGAGTGTAGCATTTATTATGCTGGTGGCATTAATAAAGAACTTTTTCCATATTTCAAGTTTTCCACCTTCATTTCCAGCACCTTCTATAAAAAAGGGAAAAATGCTTGTTGTATTCTTTTTGATCTTTGTTGCCCACGCCCTGGCAACATATCCCGCAACAGGCTTTCCAAGCTGATATCCAGAAATGAGGGTATGAACCCTGGATAGATAATTTTTTACAGAAGTGTTTCTTTTATATACAGATAATCCATCTATAAGCAATTCATATCCCGCCCTTTCAGGTATAATTTTTCCCAGTACATCCTTAGTGATATTTTTTGCATATTCTTGAAGTGTTGTGTTTCCAGAGACCCATAATGCACCGATAACTTCAAGCAGGTTCTTATCGATATCCCTTTGGGTTATAACACCCTGAGAGATATAATATTCTACAGAATCAAATCCTCGCGCATCACCAACTTTCAACTCTCCTAAAATGGTTAACGCATCTTTCCCTGTATAATAAAGCCTTTCATATTCCAAACCCGGAGAGTAAAATGAGAATGAAATTCCAGCTATGAAAAAAGTAAAAAGTAAAAGAATGGATACTGCAATCAATGCATCCAGAGAGAACACAAACCCCTTTCTCATTAAATAATAATTACTTTTTTCGATATTTATCTTGTTTTTCTAACCTTCTGAGGAGGTTCTCTGTGGTTATCACTATGTCTTCTTCTCTAACAACGTAGCCATATTTTGAATAGATCTTTGCAGGTATGAGCAGAACCTCTCTGGGATCACTGCAACCGAAGACATCCCCTATGGGCATTATATCGTATTTTTCAAGCACATGCTGAGAGGGTGGGTTACAGGTATAGTGAAAGACCATACCGTTCCTGAGCAAAGCGGTGTGTTTGAAAAGGTACGTGCTTTCTTCCATACATTTTTTTCTCAAGATTACATTTTTAAAGCTTTTGGTTTATAATCGATAAGTAGTAACAAAGAAATTTTATAAGGCTCAATTATCTGATTGTTCTGACTTCAACATCCATACTCACGTGAAAAATATTCGGCGCATAGCTTTTAACTTTTCTTTTATATGCTATGCAAACCACTTCAAACCCTGATTTTTCAGCATATTCATGCAAAATCTTTTCAGGTTTGTTCCATAATTCCTTTCGATGAAATATATCGTGATAGTGAATTATTCCCTTTGTTTTTAGAAACCGAAAAGCAAAAGGCAAATATTTATGTGTTTCAGGAAGATAACCCATGAGAACCCTGTCAGCTTTATCCGGAATGCTAACCTTTCTGCAATCTCCAAGAATTGGAATTATTTTTTTCTCAACCCTGTTGAGCTTTATGTTTTCCAGAAGAAATGAGTACGCAACCGGGTTCTTTTCTATTGAATAAACCTTCTTTGCTTGGGAAAGTTTCGCTATTGGTATGCTGAAATATCCTATGCCTGCGAACATATCTACAATGATTTCTCCTGCTTTCACAAGCTTTGGAATCCTTCCTCTTTCATAAAGATTGCCTTTGGAAAACATGAGCTTTGAAACATCTATTTTAAAAATGCAGTGATTTTCTCTGTGGAGTGTTACAGTATTTTTATCACCTGCCGCAACCCTTATAGACGGCTCTCTGAATTCCCCGCTTATCCTATCAGTTTTCACACATACACTCCTGATATAAGGAAAGTTCTTCAGAATGAGCTTCCCTATGGTTTCACCATAATCCATAACCTCTGGCTTGAGATTCAGCACAGCTATATCTCCAATCCGCTGAAATCCCTTTGGAAGAAGCAATCTTTTATTTTCCGGTACAACAGTCAATATATCTTTAAAAGATGGCTTTTTCTGATTCATGATTTTGTTTCCTTTTCGACTTTCTTTTCTTTCTCTTTTTGTTCTTTCCCTTCTTCAGGAAGCATAACCTTTACTATCTCACCTTCCCTTTTTGCTTTTACTTTTATTTTTGCAGGCGGTTTGTGAACACCTCTTTTCCATATTGTTTCATTGAGTTTTTGTGATACCACGATTTTCTCTGCTTTCATATGCCTGGAAAGAAAATTTTTTATGGCTGAGACAGCTCTGGGTGTTCTTTTAACTCTCGATGCTTTTAACCACTCTCTCCGTAGCGGAATTGTGTATATTCTTTCGGTAGATTTTTCAGCCATGAGTTTCACCGCTAGACCTTCATCTTATCCCTTCTCCATGACCTTATCCTTATGGATATCCTTCTGGTTCGGGCTCTTTTAAGTCCGAATTTCTTTATATCCGCCCATCTGGGAGCGGATTTTATCTTCCCTCGAGCTATTGTTCTGATTTTCTTTCCAAGAGGTTTGTTTTTTGACACGGCAATCACTTTCTCTTTATATTGAATTCCTTTTTCTGCGTGATCTGTGTTATGTTTCTAAGTATTTCTTTCATCTCCTCATCGGTTATTTTTCTTTCTATACCGGTCTGGTACAGCTGGAGGAGGTATATTTCAGCCTGACCCGCAAGGACTGGATTTACAGACCTCACACGTCCAAGCCTCTCATAAGCCTCTTTGGTAAGCATTTTCGATATTAACTGTTTTTTCATCTCTTCTATTTGTTTCATTTGCTGAATCTGATTAACATCAATTTCACCGTAACCGTTCATATCAACCACCTTTGCTCAGTGCTTTTGCAACCCTTCCAAGAAGCGAATGCCCTTTTGGTGTAATAATCCTTCCTTTACCCTTCTCAGCCTTAACCAGCCCCGCTGCTTCCAGTTGCTGGAGAATTTTTCTTATAATTGCGCCAGAGGCTTTGTATTTATGTTCTGGTTTGTGTCCTCTGTTTTTCCTCCCTCCATATTCTTTTCTTAACCTTTCCACACCAACTCCGCCTTTGATGAATATCTTTCTTAATATGGAAGCAGTTCTCAGATACCACCAGTCCTCTTGCTGAGGAGGTCTTTCTTTATGAGCACCGGTTTTTACATACGCAGCCCATTCTGGTGGCTGAATTTCCTTTACCCTTTTCATCTCTTCTGCCAGCTTTTCAATGAATTTTTGCGAATCTATCGATGATATCAACGGCATGATTTCCCCCTTATCATGAAACCCGAAGACCGAATTAAACTATTATTAATGTAATATATATAAATCTTATCCGGACCAATTGACACTATACAAACCCTATCGCAGCATAAGCAACCACAGAATTCATATCTCCTGTAACCTCTCCAGAAGATGTATACTCTATAAGTTCCGCTCCTTTCAGGCCTAAATGTTTTGCCGTGTAGATTGCAACAGCTATAGGCCCATATCCGCATACAGAGCCTGATTCATCCTTTAAAACACCGAAGAATCCCTCAGCATCAAGATTTTTTATCCTCTCTATTGCAAGCATGTCCTTTCTCTTTGCCTCATCAAACCTTATGTAATGCGAAAAATCAGAGCTTGCAATAAAATTCACATCTTTAGATTTCATGATTTCTGCAAGAGTTTTTCCCAGGATCTCGCATTTTTTCAGAAATCTCTGAGAGTAATCCACATTAAAAATGGATACCGGCACAATGCTAAAACTTCCAAAAACCTCCTGAAGAATGGGAAGCTGAACCTCGATGGAGTGCTCTTCTGAATGAGCAATCACATCCTCCTCTACAACACCGCTTTCGAGTACAGCTTTCGCTACTTCCTCGTTTATTTCTATCTCTCCGAGAGGTGTTTTCCATATCCCCTTAGCCATCACCGAAAACTCCGGACCTATAAGGTTATGGTTCGGTCCGGCTATGATAAAGGTATTTGCTTTTTTTAAAGATGCTATTGCCTTTGCTGCAGTTTTTCCAGAATACTCATAACCAGCATGAGGAGAGATAACAATCCTGTATTTCGGTTGTGTGTTTATCCTGGAGAGCATGCCCCTTACCTGTTCTCTGAGATTATCCGGATTCAGATAATAGAACATTCCTGCAACAACAGGTTCTCTTTTCATGGTTTAGAATTGGATAGATGAAATAAATATTTTTATAAGAAAACAATTGTTCTTTATCCTACATATTCTAATGGCTCTTCTTTCTCCTCTTTTCTTTTTGTCACAGGCGCCCTGATTCTTCTTTCCATCTCCTCATAGAACCTTATCATATCTTTTGTAATAGAAGGTTTCACCTTCTTCAATGCTCTGGCAAAATCATTTTTTGTCACATACTTTGCATTGAAGTCCTTTCTGAGGGCAAACAGTCCGGCCTCTCTGACCAAAGCTTCAAGATCAGCTCCTGAATAGCCCTGAGTTTTCTTTGCGATATCTCTGAGATTAACATCTTTGGCAAGAGGCATGTTTCTGGTGTGGATTTTAAGTATTTCCAATCTTGCATCTTCATCTGGAGCTGGAACCAGAATCTGTACATCAAATCTTCCGGGCCTTAGCAGGGCTGGATCAATTATGTCCGGTCTGTTGGTTGCGGCAATAACCACAACATTATGCAATTCCTCCAGACCAGACATTTCCGTCAGGATCATGGATACAACATTCTCCGTAACCCTTGTTCCAATCTCCAGACCTCTTCTCGGTGCAATAGCATCTATCTCATCGAAAAATATTATTGTTGGTGCGACCTGTTTCGCCCTCTTGAATATTTCCCTAACCTTTCTTTCACTCTCCCCAACCCATTTTGTAAGAATTTCCGGCCCCTTTACGGAAATGAAATTCGCTCCAGACTCATTTGCCACAGCCTTTGCAAGAAGGGTTTTACCAGAACCCGGTGGACCGTAAAGCAAAACCCCTTTAGGAGGCTTTATACCCATTCTCTTGAAAGCTTCAGGATGTTTCAGAGGCCATTCAATGATCTCTTTAAGGGTTTCCTTAACCTCTTTAAGACCACCCACATCCCTCCAAGTTACCTTGGGTACCTCTACCATTACCTCCCGCATGGCAGAGGGTTCAACAATTTTCAAAGCATTTTCGAAATCCTTCTTTGTAACCTTTATTTTCTCCAGAACACTCTGCGGAAGTTCTTCCTGCTTTTTCCAAGATATCTGTGGAAGGTTTCTTCTCAGGGAGAACATAGCAGCTTCCTTGCATAAAGCGGCAAGATCCGCTCCAACAAATCCGTATGTCACAGAAGCTAACCAGTCCAGATCAACATCATCCGCAAGAGGCATGTTTCTGGTATGTATCTGCAGAATTTCCTTTCTTCCTTTTTGGTCCGGTACACCTATCTCTATTTCTCTATCAAACCTTCCGGGTCTTCTTAAAGCCGGGTCTATTGCATTAGGCCTGTTGGTTGCAGCAATGACTATAACCTTCCCCCTGCTTTTCAGACCATCCATCAATGTTAATATTTGCGAAACAACCCTTCTTTCTACTTCACCCGTGACCTCTTCTCTCTTGGGTGCAATAGCGTCAATCTCATCAAAAAAGATTATGGAAGGCGCGTTTTTTTCCGCCTCCTCAAAGATTTTCCTTATGTTCTGCTCGGATTCTCCATACCATTTAGACATAACCTCGGGTCCGTTAATAGCTATAAAATTCGCTCCAGACTCATTTGCCACAGCCTTTGCAAGAAGGGTTTTACCGCAGCCTGGTGGACCATAAAGCAAAACACCCTTTGGAGGTTCTATACCCACTCTTTCAAATATCTCTGGATGTCTTAAAGGAAGCTCAACCATTTCCCTTATTTTTTCTATAGCATCTTTCAATCCACCTATATCTTCATATGTTATTGTTGGTACTCTCTTCTCTTCAACATCCACAGCCTCTGATTTTACCTCCACTTCTGTCATTTCAGTTATTCTTACAATACCCCCCGGATTTGTGCTTACAACGACAAGTTTTGTTTCACCTGGTATGGGTGTGAAAAACATCTCTTCTATATCCATACCAAAAAACTCCTCGAAAGGTGAACCCCTTCTCTGTTTTATCACAGGGAAGGGTGCAATTATATCACCTTTTGTCACAGGTCTCATAAACAGATTTTTCTTTATAAGGTCAGGGTGCACCTGAAGTATTATGCCCTTCTGTGCCGGAGCAAGAACAACTCTTTTAGCTTCTTTGATATCAGCTCTTTTGACCTTTATGGTTTCACCAACACCGACACCAGCATTTCTTCTTGTGAGACCATCCATTCTTATTATATTTAATCCAACATCTGCAGGATACGCTCTTACAGCTATCGCACCGGTTATGTTTTTACCCTGAAGCTCAACCACATCTCCCTCTTTCACACCTATAGCATTCATGGTTTTGGTATCAATTCTCACAATTCCTCTACCGAATTCTTCCCTGTTGGTTAGTTCCCCGACTTTAAGAGACACAACTCTATCTTCAGGCACTCTAACACCCATTTTGTTTTATTTGTTAAGAGTGTTATTTATTAATTACTACAGGAGTTTAAATTCCATACTTTACTAAACAGCCATTATCTGAACGTAATCATTTTTTGCCTCTATACTAAGAAGATGATATCCTTCTTCTGTAGGCACACTCCCGTTGAGTTTCGCATCCGAAATTGCAAACACATTGGTATAACCAAAGGAAGTGCTTACATTGAAAATGATAGTTGTATTTATCATACTTATATTCATCACTCCTGTGGGAATGTAAACTCTGAGAGAAACCTTTGCAGGTGGACCCTGAGAATAAACAAGGCTTGCAGTATCTGCTATCTGTTTTACTGCATTTTCTGCATATGAAAGGGAAAGCTCTGTTCTTGCCTGTTGGTGGAGAGAAATGGTATACATCCATAAAGGTATTATAAATGTAAGAACTATACCAAGAATTGCAATATATTCCAATGCTGCTTGAAGAGTTTTCATTTCTTCCACCGAGATTCAGATTTCCATCCGCTTAAAGATCATCAGTGGGGACGCTGGGAGTTTCGCTTGAAGATTCGAACCCAGATGAACCGGTATCTTCTCATCAGACAAAACCCTCAACGCTCCAGAAAGTTCTTACCTGGAGCCGGTCAGGATACCATTACCTCACGTCCCCACAACTTTATTTATTTTCTATTCCTCAAGGTTTAAAAATTCCAGAAAGCCCCGGGCGGGAATATCACTCCGGAAATAACTCTCACAGAGTTTTGAACCCGCGACCTCAGCGTATCCGGACAGAACATTTCTGTTACCAACGCTGTGCTCTACCAACTGAGCTACCGAGGCTTTCCTTAAAGTGAATTTTTAGAGAGAGTATATAAAATTTTTACACTGAGAGAAGCAAACGCCGGGGGCAGGAATCCCGATCTTCAGAGGGGATTAAAATTACGTTTTCTCTTGAAACAGCATGAAATGAGCATAGATAGACTTTATTACCCCTCTGACTTTTCGAACCTGCACGTCCCGAAAGGGACACCAGATATCTTGAACTCCTCATACCCGCCGCTTATCAGAGTCAAGCCAATCGAATCATCAACCCGTTCTCGGATTTTATTCCGAGGAGGGTCAATCATAATATCTGGTTCTCAAGTCTGGCGCGTTATCCATTCCGCCACCCCGGCATGTCCGTTATAAAATAAATGTTTCCCCATTTTTAAAGCTTAAGATTATGCTCAAAACCAGACCTTCTTGCTTTTTGCAGCGACCATGCATCCTCTATAAGCATATCCGGAATCCTTCCCTCCAGTATCGGATATGCCAACCTGCATTTACTGCATATTAAAAACATTTTTTTATGCTTAATATTCCCTTTACATTTTGGACAAGCCATTATTTTGAGAAGTTCTTTGTCCATATTTGCTTATTAAATACAATAATAATATAAAAAGATATGCCCCTCATTATTGTTCCCACATCACATGTGGCTGAAGAGAGTTTAGAAAGGGTTAAGAATACGATAGAAAGATTTAAACCTGATGTTATAGCTGTGGAACTGGACATTCACAGATTTATATTACTGGAAGAGAAGAATAAAAAATCTACAGACCTCAGATCTTCAGGTTTTCTGAACTTCGCAATATATACTCTCATGAAAAAACTCCAGATACGGCTGGGTAAAAAGACCGGTATATTTCCGGGTTCAGAAATGCTGCTTGCCATAAAAATCGCTGAGGAAAAGGGAATAGATGTGGAGTTCATAGACAGAGATATAAGAATAACACTTTTCAAACTTCAAACCATACCCATAAAAGAAAAGATAAAACTTATCTTGTTTCTGCTTTTCGGATTTTCCTTCTCCTTTAAATTCGATCTCAAAAAAATACCCCCTCAGGATATAGTTGATAAAACTGTTGAAACCCTGAGAAGAAACTTTCCCTGCATATATAGAATTCTTGTAACAGAAAGGGATTCGTACATGGCAGAAAGAATAAGAAGCCTTATGAAAACCTATAAGCGGGTTCTTGTGTTTGTAGGAGCAGGTCACAAAAAAGGACTTGAAACCCTTTTATTCAAAGAACCTCAAAGACCTTCTTGAGATTCACATCTGTATTAACACACCCATCACGAAGAAGTTCTACAGCCTGACCGGGAATGTTGATGTTTTCCAATGCTATAACAAGTTCTTTAAGACATGCTATACCTATCACACCTTTGGGTTTCAATCTTTCTATGATATTCATTACCATAGAACCACCCGGAACTATAAAGGATTTGTAGCCCATCTTCTCCGCTTTCATTTTTATTTTGTAAATCTTGCATGAGTTTTTGTTCTTACAGCCTTTACACTGATATCCGAATTTTCCGAGAGTTGCCTTGCAAAGGTTTGCCGGTCTGAGACAGTGAGGAATGAAAACGATCTTGTCCTTCGGAGGTATGGATTTGATAATATCCTTGTAAAGACTGTTTTTCAGCTCTACATAAAGCCTGTCTATATTTTCAGGGTTTATTCCCAGGAAATTCAAAGTGTTTTTCAAAGCCTTTCTTGTGGAAAAATCAGCACCTGTGCTTATGAGTTTTTGAATAAGCTTTTTCATAAAATCTCACATTTCTCTAAGCCTTTTTACCCTTTCCTCTATAGGAGGATGTGTTGAAAACAGATTATTGAACCAGTCCTGCCTGAATGGATTAACAATGAAGAGATGGGAGGTTGCACTGGACATGTTCTTTAAGGGTTTTTCTTTTACCATTTCGGCTATTTTCTCCAAGGCGGATGCCAAGGCCCGAGGTCTTTTTGTCAGAAGCGCTGCTTTATAATCTGCTGCATATTCTCTTGAACGAGACAATGCAAGTCTTAAAAGCAAAGCTGCAAGAGGAGCAAAGATTATTATTGCTATAAGGCCTATAATATTTCCCTCTTCTCTTGTATCACCTTCAAAAAACAACGACCAGTATCCAAACTGTGCAAGATAAGAAATTGCTCCTGCTATAGTTGCAGCCATAACCTGAAGCAGGGTGTCCCTGTTTTTGATATGTGCTATCTCATGCGCAAGCACTCCCTCAATTTCTTCGTTTTTGAGTTTTAGCAAACCTTCTGTGTACGCAACAGCAGCATGATTTGGGTCCCTACCGGTTGCAAACGCATTTGGAGTATCTATTGGTATCACATATAATTTCGGTGTGGGTATTCCAGCCTCTCTTGAAAGCTTGGCAAGCATGTTCTCCAGTTCTATGTGCTTACTGGGCCTTGCCCTGTACATTCTCAAAACAATAGTATCAGAATACCAGTATGAAAAAAAGTTCACAATTACCGCTAAAATAAAGGCTATGAGCATTCCTGTGAATCCACCGATTATCCATCCGGCTCCAAGAAATATCGCCATTAACAATCCGAGAAAGATGAGAAGATCAAGCATTTTGTTTGTTCACCCCTTAGTTTTACTTAATTTTCTATTAATATTTAAATTCTTCACTATTTCATCAACCACATCTTTAGGAGTTTTATTAGAGGTATCTATTTCATAAAATCCCTTTCCCTGTTCCAGAGCCTCGCTCTTGCATATCTCCATGATTTCTGCCAGGACATTCTCTTCGATCTTCTCTCTCCGCCAACCCTTTTCTCTCCCCCTCTTTCTCAATTCCCCGGGATTTGTTCGAAGGATTATTAAAACATCGGAATCCATATCATGTGCATAATGTGATTCTATAACGAGATTTTTCTTTTTTAGCTTTCGCAGCTCTGATTTTATCTTTTCAACATCAACTATATCACATTTTCTTCTTTCATCATAGCCGCAGAGAAGGTTTTTTTCTCTGGCAAAATCATTAAGGCTTATAACCTCATATCCAAGCCTTTCTCCAAGCAGTTTTGCAACAGTGGTTTTTCCTGTTCCCGGTGTTCCTGATATTGCAATTATCATCGTTGCACCCATGCTTCTATAATAGATATTAACCATATAAAGAATTTTCGGATTTCGGTAATGATTTTTTCTATAATATCATTCCCCTTTTTATTCACATTTACCGTCAGCACAATTCCGTCCTCATACACACCGTTTTCCGAAAAAACATCTATATTAATGTAATTTATTTCAGGCTTTTCAGGTGTGTACGGAAAAACCAGAGTTTTTGTTTTTCCTTTGCGTATGAAAAATTCTTTTTTTGCGAGGTGGTTATTCCATTTCAGCTCTGCAATTCCCTTTGTATTTTCCACACCAAGCAAAGTCAGAGTAATATTAACAGTTTCTCCAGCGATTATGCTCTCAGGAATCGTGACGTTTTGTAACCTTATCTTTCTTTTTTGGAGAACAGTGATATATTTTATCACAGCATTTCCCGTGGATGAAAAGAGCACAAGGCTGTAGTTTCCCGGTGTTTGCGGTGCCGTGAGCCTGAAAGAGATTTTTTTGCTCTCATAAGGCTTTAGATGAACGGTTCTATTGGCAACAACATCGTTGAATAAAAGATAGATTCCAATATCTATTGAATGAAGTTCCTTGTTGAACAGAAGCGCAGTAACGGAAAATCCTTCACCTAAAGAAAACACACTCGGTGTGTTAAGGTACATATTTACCCTTGTTTTTGTAGGTTCTACTCTAACTGTAAAATTATCAACAAGACCGCCTCCTGAAACGATAACAGGGCAGATATAGCTTACTCCTTTCTCAATTGGCGGTGACTTTAAAAGCCATGCAAGTGTTTGCTTTCCGCAGAAAGCAAGTGTTTTACTCGAGCTGTCAGTATCTAAAAAAGGATTTCCATCCATATCCGAGCAGCTCGTAAGTGTTACATCCGTAAGCACACACTTCTCTGGAAGATTCGGTGATACATCGATCATCAGCAATCCATAGGCATCACCCGAAAGTTTTTCCGGCAAAAGAGTCTCGCTTATCCGAATTCTCGGTGATTCGCGTTTTTCCAAAAGTTCTATAACAGGTATCTGATCCCTGTACCATTTTGGTTTAATCTGCACACCCGTGAACCACATATATTCTGAATAATTGGAATCCGGAGCGTTGCTGAACTTTATATGCGTCGCATCCACAGGTGATTCCAGCCATGTAGGGTCCACTGTAACAAGCCTGTTTCCATACTCCACTTCCACCCATCCATGGGGTCCCCAGTATGTGCCTGGGGTTTCCTCTGTATAAGCATAACCCATAACATAGTATGCATTATAGCCCAAAGCTCTAAGCATACTTATCAGAAGGTTTGCATGACCATCACAGACAGCTTTTTTATTCTCAAACACCCATTGTGCAGATTTATTTAAACCTTCATACTTTTTATCATAATCCACATAGTCATATACCCATTTAGCAAGCTTCAGAACGGTTTCGATATCTCTTGCCTTGCCTGCAATGGAGTGGGCAGTTTTTTTGATAGTCTCCGAAGGTTTTATAAGCTCAGTTAATGGAAAGCTCTTTCCCGGTGCTTTTTCCTCAACATTGTACACTTCAACTTCAAATGTAACGGTATATTTCAATTCTTTGCCTACAGGAGGATCTTTCCAGTGAAGGTGCATCACTCTGTTACCCCACTTATCGAGGCTGAAGTTATAATCTTCAGGTCCATCCACGGATTTCAGAACGGTTTTTTGTCCTGGAGTTTCCTGCGGTATGGAAAGCTGTATATCAATAGAATCACACCTTGCAAAGGGACCTTCTGCCTCAAGAAAAACACTTCCGGATTTGGAAACCAAAAATTTTGCATACTTTACAGCTTCAGGATTTTCCAAAAGCTTTGCCTCTGCAGAAAAAACCGTGAGCCAAAAAATGAAAACCACGAGAAGAATCTTTGCTAAATTCATGTTTTGTATTTTGTTTCAGGATATTTTTATAAGTGGAAGCTTTTAGACCTTTATAATTTGCGCCGCATTTTTATAAAATTTTTTGCCTGTTCTCCGCAAAATCCCCGCAATTCACCGCAGAGAGTATGCGGTGGATTTTCCTCTGCCTCTTTTTTCGACCATGCCCTTCGCAATGAGGGTTTTCATCCTTCTCAAAATCGTGTCTTCACTCACTCCTATAGTTTCTGCTATCTCTTTTGCTTTGCACGATTCCTTAATTCTCAAAACCTGAAGGATTTTTCTCGAAATCTCATCCCCAACAAATTCCGGAACACCTCTTTTTACTATCAGCTTTGTGGTGTTCTCCCCTATCACATAATTCAAGTCTGTTCCGTTTTTTTCTGCAATATCCCTCATTGCGTATATCCCGCTTCCGTATTTTTCAATCACACCTATATCATAGAAATACTGGGATATCAGAGGATTTCTGGGTTTGTGCACAGGATTTTCCGGGGAAACGCCAGGAGGAAAACTTCCGGGATTCTCTATCTCAATTCTGTCTGGATAAACAAAAACCAGTATCTCTCTCGTGTCAAAATAGTTTCTATGGCATATTGCATTTGCCAGAGCCTCTCTGATGATTTCCGGATGGATTTCATACCTTTCGGTTCTTTTCATACCCTTTATTATCACACTTTTCTTCAGTTTTTCCATGAGGGTTTCAACACCCCTTTCGAACATATCCCACAGGTTTCCGCCAATCTCCTTCTCATCCAGAATCTCCCTTCTTTCGAGAGAGAGAAGTTCGATTACACGGATTTTCACATAAGGGAAATACCTCTGCGGGTTTTTCGAGAAAAACAGAATCCCGGCGTTTGTTACCTTGCCTTTAAGGGTTATCCTCAAGGCCTCGGCAAGCGTTTGAAAATCCATTTCCGGAATTTTTACATTTCTTATCCTCTTTCTTTCCTCAAGAAATTTTCTAACCGTGTTTTTCTCTATATCGCTGATATCCGCGAATTCATTTATAAGTTCATCAAATTTCACGAACAGGGCTTCTCCGGCTTTTTCATAAAGCTCATCAATGCTTAAGGGCCTGTCGGACGTTCCTATCCTGACATAGGCTACATTCCGGTAGGTATGGAGCTTTCTGGATTTCTCCACCTTCACAATCGCCAAAAGTTTTCCATCTATTTTGATGGTTTCTATATGCACCTTGGGTCTGGGATGAATGGAGGAGATTATATTTTCCGCTTTTTCAAGACCCTCCTTTCCAATGCCTGCAATACTTCCATCATCCTCCACACCCAAAAGAACAACACCGCCGTTTGTGTTAAGGAATGCGCACAGGGTTTTCCCGAAACCATTCACTTTCGATTTGAACTCCACAGTCTGGTTTTCCCCTTCCTTTATTATTCCTAGAAGTTCGGACAGCTTCATGCTTTATAATTTGCGCCGCATTTTTATAAAATTTTTTGCCTGTTCTCCGCAAAATCCCCGCAATTCACCGCAGAGAGTATGCGGTGGGTCAAAAACCCAAAAACATTAATATTCCTAAAATTCAATCAATTTGATATGAGCGGACTGGAGATATGGACCGAGAAATACAGACCGAAAACCCTGGATGAAGTAGTTAATCAAAAGCATATAGTGGAGAGGCTTAAAGTCTGGGTTAAGGAGGGTTCAATACCGAACATGCTTTTTGCAGGTCCTGCAGGAGTAGGAAAAACCACGGTTGCCCTTGCCCTCGCAAGAGAACTTTACGGAGAACATTGGCGAGAAAACTTTCAGGAAACAAATGCAAGTGATGATAGAGGTATAAATGTTGTGAGAGGCAGAATAAAGGAGTTTGCACAGATAAAACCCATAGGTGCGGATTTCAAAATAATATTTCTCGATGAAAGCGATGCTCTAACACCGGAAGCCCAGCAGGCATTGAGAAGAACCATAGAGATGTATGCGGGTGTGTGCAGATTCATTCTTTCATGCAATTATTCCTCAAAAATTATTGAGCCCATACAGTCCAGATGTGCTGTGTTCAGGTTTAAAAGCCTCGCCAAGGACGATGTGTTTACTTATCTGAACAGAATAATAGAAGGCGAGAAGCTGCAGGCAGAGGAATCGGGTCTTGAAGCGATATATGAAATTTCCGAAGGCGATCTCAGAAAGGCAACAAACCTTTTGCAGGCTACAGCAGCTGTGGGAAAAATAACAAGGGAAACGGTTTACGAGGTTGCATCACAGGCAAAACCCGGAGATGTGAAGGAGATGCTTGAACTTGCTCTAAAAGGAAATTTCATGAAAGCAAGAGAAAAACTTCAGGACATGCTTTTCGCTCAGGGACTTTCCGGAGAGGATATAATAAAAGAGATTCACCGACAGATTTTCCTTCTTGAAATCCCAGAGATTAAAAAAATGGAATTAATAGAAAAAACAGGCGAATACGAATTCAGGCTTAATCAGGGCGGAAGTGAAGATATACAGCTTGAAGCCCTTCTTGCGCAGTTTGTAAAAATCGGAAAGTGAAAGCATGAAAGCCGCTGCTCTGTTTTCTGGCGGAAAAGACTCAACCTTTGCTATCTATCAGGCAATGAAACAGGGCGTTGAGGTGAAATATCTCATATCCATTTTCCCCAAGAACCCGGATTCCTACATGTTCCACTATCCGAATATAAAGGTCACACGCCTTCTGGCAGAGGCAATGGAGATACCACTTGTATTCAGAACATCAGAAGGCAGAAAAGAGGAAGAGTTAAAGGATATAGAGGAAGCCCTCCGTTCTGTTAGGAGGGGGATAGAAGCGGTGATTGTGGGTGCTCTGGAAAGCAACTATCAAAAGGAAAGGATTGAGAGAATCTGCGAGAATCTCGGTCTGAAAGTGATCGCTCCCTTATGGCATATGGACCGGGATAAGATATGGAAAAACCTTCTTGATTCAGGCTTCAGGGTTATGATAACAAAAGTCGCTGCCGGTGGTCTGGACAAATCCTGGCTGGGAAGGGTTATAGACGAGGATAATATAAACGATTTCCTCAGGATATGTTCAGAACACGGAATACATCCCGGAGGAGAGGGAGGAGAATTCGAAACCACAGTTCTGGACTGCCCGATATACAAGAAGAAACTTGAGGTTCTCGAAGGAAGGGAGGTATGGGAAGGTGATTCCGGAGTTTATCTGATAAAAAATGCAATACTCATTGAGAAAAAAGGCGAATAGCGGGGGGTGGATTTGAACCACCGACCTTCGGGTCTCCCAGAGCAGCTTATGAGCCATCCGCAACCCCTTTGCTCTTTGCAAACGGGTTACGACGAGCACTCCAGGCTGCTCCATTACGGTCATTCTGCCAGAGGCAGAACAATCCCCGCTAAGACCCTGGAGTGCGTTCTATCCTATTGATTTTAATCGAAATGGTATTTAAATGTATAAGTTTATAAGGCAAATAAAGAACAAAGGATCTCTTTTTATCTTTGTTTCTCATTTTTCTCTTGGAAATCTTTGCATTTATATCAAATCTACTCAACATCAATTTACATTTTTTAAGTAATGCAAGATTGGTATTCGTTATTTTGAGGGGTTGATGTAGCCTTCAGCATCTATTAAACCCGAGATGAAACCAATAGATATCTCATATTTTCCTCTGTGAATAATCCGGATTCTATACAATTTTTAAAGATTTTTGAATAACCCACACCCGGTTCTGTAAACTTATTGTTGGCGAAATAATTAAAAATTAAATTATTATTTCATTTTCCAAAAATACGCAATAACCAAATTACAAAACCTGCAGTACCTATCACACCTACACCAGCGATTAGAATGTAAATAGCAGAGAAAGTGTTTGTTTCTATTTGTTCAATGGTTTCTTTTGTTTCATCATTTTTAGGCAAAATTTGTTTTAAAGAAGAGAAAAAGACCCCCAGAAATATTACTAAAATAACAATCAACATCCAAAACTTCCCCTCTTCTAGAGTAGATTGTATCATATAAAATGTAGTAAAATCCTTTCTTTTTAACTTTTTACTTGATAAATTGTTGCCAATTCAATCAATTCATGCCATAAAGCAGAAATTTTTGTATCAGTATTTGGTCTCTGAATGCAAATAAAATTCCACAACATAATGTCTGTATTTTTTATCATAATAAGAGTAACCATCACCTAAGAAGAATCCCATTAAGTAACCCTTTTCACTATCGGTTAGTTTATCAAGAGATATTTTGAGGCACATAACAAAGTTTCATCTCTTATAATAAAAAATTGAACGATAATAGCATTCCAGTATTCCTTAAACTAAATATGTAAATACAACCATGCAAACACTATATAAATATCACTTTTCTCATAATTTCAAACCAAGGATACTATGCAGACAACCAAGTGGATAGCAGGAATAGATGAGGCAGGCAGGGGCTCTGTACTCGGACCCATGGTCATTGTCGGTGTTCTTGCTGATTCCAAGACAGAAAACACACTCAAAAAATTAGGTGTGAAAGATTCCAAAGTCCTTACACCAGAAAAGAGAGAAAAACTTGCAGAAGTTATCGAAAATACAGCTAAAGATATTATAGTTGTAAAGGTCGGTCCGTGCAAGATAGATAGTTACAGAAAAAGCGGAATAAGTTTGAATCAGATTGAAGGCATGAAAATGGTGGAAATCATAAACTACCTGAATCCTCATATTACACAGATAGATTGTCCTGATCACAATCCCTGGAAATTCAAGGAATTCCTGAAAAGTACATGCAATGTGAATTGTGAAATAATCGTGGAACACAAAGCCGATGTGAAATATCCTTTGGTATCAGCCGCATCGATTATAGCAAAGGTTGAAAGGGATAAGGAGATAGAAAAGCTGAAAGAAAAACATGGAGATATAGGCTCCGGATATTCCCATGACCCAGTTACGATGAAATGGCTGGAAAACTGGATATCGCATACCAAAGAATTTCCAGATTTTGTGAGAAAAACGTGGGAGACTGTTCGAGAATTAAAAAGAAGCAGGTCTCAATCGATTCTTTCCAGATGGCTGAGATTCCGATAACTTTAAAAATCTTTCGCTGGTAAGGCTTAAAAAACTAATCCTCATACTTATTGCTATATGAGAGTAAAAACAATAATTTTTATGGCAATGGCCTTCATTGTCATGCTTTCTTCTCCAGCGCTTGCTCTCTCCAATATTGAAATATCCGTCTCAACAAACCAGCAACCTTCAAATACAGTTTCAGCCTGTCCTGATAGTGTGATCACATCGGATGTGCTTAATGTAGTCGTGACAAATCTGAATGAAGAAACAGATACATTCTACCTCACACTCGACTGGATTGAAAATGCAGGATTTATTTTACCAGAGATAACCCTTGCCTCCGGTGAATCCAGAAAAATAGAGCCCTTGTGGTTGACAGTTCCCTATACAATGGAACCCGGAACCTACACAGCAAGAATAAAGGTAAAATCCGCTCTCACCGGAGAAGAAAAAAGCGTTGATATAATGGTTGAAGTTCTGAGATGCAGAGCTGTTGATATTTTGGTAAAGAATAACTATCAGCAAATGTGCAAAGAAAGAATACAACCAGCTGTTTACAAACTTACTGTGACCAATAAAGGAAAATGGGATGAAACCTTTTACATCACGACAGATTCTGAATATGCAGGGGCATCTGATGAAACTATCTACCTTGCTCCGGGCGAGAGCAAAGATGTGGATGTCGTTGTTACTCCACCAGAGGATGTAAGCGGTGTATTTACAGTTGTTGTTACAGCAAGACCAACCGATCCGAGATTCGGGTATATAAAGGATACTGAAACGCTCTATCTGAACATGGTAGATTGCTATTCTTTCATAGCAAGAATAATACCGGAGGAAAAAAGAACATGCTACGGAAAGGATGCTGATTTCACTCTGGTAATAGAAAACACCGGTCTAGAAAGCGATGTATATTACATCTCTTCACCGGACTGGATAGAGGCTGAAGAGGAAAGAGTGGAAGTCAGTAAAGGGGAAAGAAAGGAGATAAAGCTTTTGGCAACACCAGAAACCACAGGAATAATGAACTTTACAGTGGAAGTCTTTTCTCAGGCAGATAAAGAAAAAAGAGAACATGTTCATGCTGTGATTATTTCCGAAGAATGCAGAGCCTTTGAAATTCTTCAGGCGGATGTGGAAAAAACCGCATGTTCAGGTGGATTCGTTGAGAATTATACCATACAGATAAAGAACACAGGCCCTGTAGAAAACACAATAAACCTTCATTCTTCCTATGGCATACTCGACAAAACCCAGATTATTCTCTCACCCGGAGAGGTGGAAACAGTGACACTCACCGCAGCCACACCACAAAAGGAAGGTGTTGTTAATATCACGCTCACTACAAGCGATGGTGTAACCTCCAAAGAAATAGAGATGAAGCTTGTGAGTGAAAATTGCTATAAAGAGAAGCTTGTGATAACACCAGAGGTGCAGGACACATGTCCGTATACAGAGGTTGAATACACGGTACTCGTAGAAAATACAGGTAAACTTCCAGACAATATAACTCTGGATTATGGACTGGAGAGCAAAAACTTCATCCTGCTTCCAGGAGAATCAAAGAAAATAAATGTTAAGCTTTCTGTGGAGTATGAGAAGCCTGGTATGTACAGTATTCCAGTCACAGTTACTTCAGAGAATGTTAATGTTTCCGGTGAGATTAAAATGAATGTCAAACCCATGGATGAATGCTATTCTGTTATGCTTTACGATGGCAATGCAACAGTAGAAACAGGAAAAGCTGAAGGAAAAGCAATAAGCATAAAGAATACAGGAGAAGTACTGCAGAAATTTGTTCTTTCAGTTGATGGACCAGAGTGGGTGTATGTAGAACCAAGAAGCTTGGTTTTGGAACCTGGAGAAGAAGGAAATGCATATGCTTACATTTCTCCGCCTTATGCCACACCTCCCGGAAACTATACAGTCAAAATAACTGCATCTTCGAATCACACTCAAGGAGAGTTTGAAATGAATGTCTACATTCCAGGAGAGATAGCAGAAAATGTAACTGAGAATATAACTCCAGAAAAAACAGTAACACTTAATGTTTCTCTTGGAGAAAATGAAACAGGCATGCCCATAACAGGAATGGCAGAAACAGAGAAAAACGAATGGAAGACCCTGGTTGTTGCAGTGATAATGCTTATAATAATAATCATTCTCGCTGCTCGATTTATACTTCTATTCAGATAACCGCGCGGTTTTAACTATTTATTTCATCTCTTGAAAACTATTAATCATATGAAGCAAATTGCAGTAATGGTTTTCTTCGTAGCAATATTTTTCTTTACAGTGTCCACAGGTTATACTCAGGCACTGATTTATAACAAATGCCCTGATAGTGCCGGGGTATATTCTATCTCTGGAGATGAAATATCTACTATTGAGGAAGATTTATGCGATAATGAAGAGGTTGAGATTTATACTTCCCAGTATGTTATCGCTAACTGGACCAGAGAATCCTATCCTCCATTTCAGAATGAAGAGGACCCTGTTATTGAAGGTGTCCAGCGCATCGATAGAAGGGTGAACATCACTTCAGCAAGTTTGATTACAGGAATGGTGGCGAGCAGTTCCGATATTCAGGTTGATTTCTATGTGCTTAATTGCAGCAGCGATATTCCTGTTTTAATCTCCACAAAATCTATAAGCACATCATACTCAGTTTATACAATTCCGATACCGCTGTCCTGCATTTCCGAATGTTCCTTGGACGGGATATACTCAATAGGAATAGAACCACAAGCACAGGGATGGGGAAAGAAGTACGTGGAAATGGATTTGCTAAATCTCTCTATTGAATACGATTTGGAGATAATTTACGGCAAGCTTTCTGCTTCTATCTCTGCGCCGCAAGAGATAAGCAAATATGATGATAACGGTTATCTGAATTACTTCAGCATAACCGCAGAGACAACATGCTCCAATGGAGATTGTGGAGAGGTAGAAATGCTTCTTGAATGGAGCGAGGATGGGGTTACCTATAAGCCCGTTCCGGTTGGCTTCGGTGATATATTTTATGTAACCTCAAACAATCTGTATTCGTGTCAGAACCTCAACAGCCAGAACACACAGTGTTCATATATATGGACGGTTCAAATTTCCGATGATGCGCAAATCAAGCCGTATTATTTCAGAGTAAAAGCAAACTCAAGTTATGAAAATGTGGGCGAGGTGTATTCAGGAGAAGTACAAACAGTATTAAAACTTGGTAACATCACAATAGAAAGTGCATATCTTTCTAACACAACTATATATACAGGAGAATTCACAACACTCTCCGCTTCTGTATCATGTACAGATTATTACTGTGGTGATGTAAAAATCTATGCAAAAAACGACGGTGTTCTGCTGACAGATCAGGGAGATCTGACAACACAGGATGAGAATCCAGTTATATGCAGGCTGGGTCCAGGTAACACATGTCTTGTTTCTTGGAGCATTCAGGGAAATACCGAAGGAACTTACTCTTCCTTGGGTGTATATGCACAGGAAGTCGAGAATGTTGGTGAAACGGATGAACAAACACTCACATTACAAGTTATATCTCCACTTTCACCCTCCCTTTCACTGAATGCCTCTCTTACACCCATAGAAATAGAAAAAGGAGAAACCGCCAATCTCACCGCAACAATTTCATGCCTTAACGACCCATGTGGGAATGTAAGTGTATATGCAATGCAAGATACTACCGAAATACCCGTAACATCAGGTGATATAACTGTAGATGAAAACCCAAAAACATGGAAAACCCTAACATGCTTAGAAAACATGCAGGACGGAGATTTGTGCAGGGTGACATTCATAATCAAAGGAAACTCTCCAGGCACCTATCAGGATATATATGTCAAGGCTGTTTCTACAAATACACAGGATGCACTATCCTCTAAATTTTACCTAACAGTAGCAGAACCCCTGGGAAATATAATATTTTCAGATGTAAGTATAACACCCAATCTAATAGAAACAGGTAACACAAGCCAGATTTCCGGAAATCTTTACTGTACTGAGAATTACTGTGGAAATATCACCGTTTCTTTAAGATACGAAAACGGTGAATTGATAGGAAAAACAGGAGACCTCACAACAGATGATGCAAATCCATTTGTATGCGGTGTGGTAAGCAATTGTAAATTCTCTTGGAACGTTAAGGGCAATACAAATGGTACATATCTTTTATCGATTCTTTCGGAATCGAATGAAAGTATTTCAAACGAAACACATAAAACATTAACAGTCAAAGCACCGGGAAGCCAGATATCACCTGTGCTTTCCATCTCTCCTATGGAAAATCTCTCCTTCACTTCAGGTCAGAGTATATCCCTTCAGTCGAGTGTTTTCTGTTCAGGAGAGGACTGCGGCGAGGTTGAGATATACCTCCAGATAAAGCTCAATGGTGAGTGGACAAACCTCACGGAAAACACAGTAGTAAATACACCAGAAAACAAAAAATCCTACATCCTTAATGCAGGAGATGAAGAGATCGTTTCATGGGAAATAGGATGTTCTGAAGTCGGTGTGTATGAGCTCCGGATAGTTGCCGATGGTATTTCTCTCGATGTTCAGGATGCGTATGAATATTTTCAGGTAGAAGTAACATCTCAGGGTGAAATTTCCATATCCATCATCTCCCCAAAAGACGGTTCCACATTCTCTCGCGGAGAAAACATGGATTTAGAAGCGGAAGTGAGAGTGGGTAATGAACCAAACTCCGGCCTTGCTGTAAAGGTATATTCCAAAGACCTCTTCCGCGATACGGTTCTTAAAGACCTTGGTAACGGCAGATACAAAGCAAGTATTAAGATACCGCAGAGTGCTCAAGGAAAGTATACCGTAACATTTTCCGTAGAAGGTAAAGAAAAAAGCACAACCATAAAAGTAAATCCAGAAATCATAAAAGTTCGCATTCGAACAGACGGATACAACTATACAACAGCGGACGCAATAATATTATACGGTACAGTAAAGAAAAATAACCTGCCTGTAAAGGCTACAGTAAAGCTTACATTCTGCAAACAGAAAACAGAAGTTATAAAAACAAACGAGACAGGAGAGTACTACTTAAAATATGAGCTGTTTGGTCTTCCAGAAGGGATATGTACGATAGAGGTTTATGCTTCGGATGAGTATGAAAACTTCGGTACAGCAAAGACGAACATAAATATCGTGAAATCCGAAAACGAAATCTATACCATTGTGTTTTTCGAGCCAAAGGAGAATCAGAGAATAAAAGAAGGGAGTGACGTGAATATAAGCCTTAAGGTTTTCTGGAATTCTTTACCTGTAAGCGGTGCGGATGTTACATGCAGAGATCCCTTCGGAAATAAGATCACTCTGGATGAAGAAGACGCTACTTATTCTACAACAATTTTCAGAATCGGTAGAAATCCGAATAAAGAAGAATGGATTGTTGACTGCACAGCAAGAAAAGGAGAATATTTCGGAAGCGGTTTTGTTAAGGTAATGGTTCTACCAGAAAATACAATCATCTTTGAAGTGATTCATCCTGAAGAAGGAAAGATATTCCAACCCGGCGAGAATGTGGAGTTCAAAATAAAAATAAGATACATAAATGGCACTCTGTTTACAAATGGAAGTGCTTATCTAATGATTGATAACAAAATAATAAATCTCACCCCTTCTGAAGAAGATGGAACATATCTCGGCTATTATACAGTGGAAAAGGAGGGAAAGATTGTATTTGAAATGTACGCTTCTGATTTTGCAGGAAATACCGGAAAAAGCAAACTCGAGATAGTTTCAGCAGCTCTGACAACCATAGGCTGGGGTTCTATAATCCCGATAATTTCAGGACTCCTTATTCTCTGTGTAACACCCTTTATTGCAAGGAGACCAGAGCATGAAGATCCGAAGAAAAGGATAATTAAGAGAATAAAAGAACTGGAAAGACAAAAAAGGGTGATAGAGAAATCAAAGGAAACCGCAGAGATGGAATACTATCAGAGAAAAATAAATGAGAAGGAATTCAGACAGATGCTTGATAATTATGAACAGCAGCTCATACCAATAAATGAAGAGTTAAAGGAGCTCGAAAAGGAGTTGGAAGAGCTCAAAAAACAGAAACAATAAATCAACCATCAACCATCATGGTATGGAACTTGCTTGATACAGCATATTTATAGGTTTTTCCTGTCCTTTTTCTGTAAACAAAACCTTCTGCCATAAGTCTTCTTAACAGGTTGTTAACGGATCTTATGGCATTATCCCTGTTTTTGTATTCATTTATGTTTATGGAAGAAACTATTTCCGATGGAGACATTTCCCCCTTCTCTGCCAAAGCCTTCAGTATTGTTTTTTGCCTTTCTGGGAGTGTATTTATGGTCTTGAGGGAAATCCTATCTTCAGGCGCCTGCATTTCCTTTACAAATTCACCATCAATTGTAGATATATTTTTTTCCAAAGCCTTACGAACGAGTTCATTACATACTCTCAAAACCTCTCGCGGAAATCCACCGGTGATTTCATATATATACTCTATGGTTTCGGATGTGAATGGTTTTATGTCATCCCCTCCACTGTACTCGATTCTTCGTTTTATGAGCTCTCTTGTTTCAGATTTCGTGAGATTTGTGAGTTCTATTCTTGTATTTATCCTTCTCATAAAACTTTCAAGCTTTTCTTTAAGAATGGACTCAAAAACAGGTAAACCAGCAATAACGATGGAAAGATTATCTATATGATCTGTTAGAGCTCTCAACCATTCCAGACTTTCCTGTGAGGATTCATGACATTCATCTACCAATACAAGACATTTTTGGCCGTTAAGTTTTCTATTTACATAATCACTCAGATTGTAGAGATTTATGTTTTTCTTTCTGAAAAAAAATGAACCGAAAATTCCAGGTTTTATTACACTTTCAAAAACCACAATCCAATCCTCAGAACATTTTGGTGGTTTAGGAAGATAAATTACATACTTGTATTCTTTTCCAAATTCCTTTACAATAGACCTCATTAATGTTGTTTTTCCAGAACCCGTTGGCCCTATAACAAGCGAAAATTTTTCACCATCTTTAATACTTTGATACAATCTCTCTATATCTTTTTCATAACCAACAAATGTTTCCGGTATAATTCTAAATGAGAACGGGTTTTCATTCCAATTAAAGAGCTCTTTTATTCTCTTCTCAGTCATGATATCACATCTTCATATACCTTCATAAATCTTTCATGTAAGTAACATGAAAATTAAATTTAAAAATTTTTCGGGTAAGAAATATTCATGCGTTTGTTCATAGCCATCGACGTGCCAAAAAACATATCAGAAAGAATAGTGCAAGTCCAGAAAATATTGAGTTCCACGGGTGCAGAACTTAACTTCACAAAACCAGAAAACCTTCATGTGACTTTAAAATTTCTTGGAGAGGTTAATGAAAATCTTATAAATAAAATAAAAAATGAAATAAAGGAGGTTGCAAAATGTTTCCATGTTTTCAGGATGGATGTAAGCGGTATCGGCTATTTTGGAAGCAAAAATTTTATAAAAGTGATATGGGCAGATATATCTTCTGGCAGGGAAATTATAATAAAGATGATAGAAATGCTGGAGAAAAGGTTGAACACCATAAGGAAAAATGAACACAATCCTGCACCACACCTAACAATAGCCCGTGTGAAATCCGGAAAAAATCGTGATCTGCTCGTGAATGAAATAAACAAACTGAAAAATGTGAAATTTGGTGAAGTTAATGTGAAGGAAATAAAGTTAAAGAAAAGTGTGCTTACACCTTCTGGACCCATATATCAAGATATCGAATGTTTTCCTCTGGTTGATGTTAATGAATGAAAGGAGCTTGATGAAGATATGTCTTGCAGGAACCATTGCAGGGATAGTATTTTTATATTTCGTTGTAACGAACCTTCACGTCTCGCACTACAGAATAGGTGATATAACCACTGCTCACATCGGAACATTAGTTAATATTTCAGGTAATATAACCAATATCCATATTCACAAAAACGGTCATGTTTTCTTCACACTTGAAGATGAAACAGGAAGAATTAAAGTTGTGCTGTGGAGCAGTGTGGTGGATGGAATGAAAAGAAACGGTGTGAATGTTTCTAAAATTAAACCCGGAACAAAAGCCCAGCTCACAGGTAATGTGAAGTTATACAGGGGAGAATTGGAAGTGGTTCCAAGATTACCAAGGGATGTTGTTATATATTAGAAATATCTATTTGCCAACTTCACGCATTCCATAACCAACTTCACAGCATTCTTCACATCCTTCATATCAGCAATTTCTACCGGTGAATGAAGATATCTTGTTGGAACATTTATGGAACCTGAAGGTATACCTTCTCTTATCATGGGGACTACAGAAGCATCCGTTGCACCACCGCTCATTACTTCATACTGCAAAGGAATTTTTGTTTTTTTTGCTGTTTCCATGACCCATTTCCTTACTTGAGAATTTATAACACCTAATGCATCCTTTATAACCAAGGCAGGCCCCTTTCCAAGACGCGTAACCGCTTCAGAAGCTCTTATCTCCGGTGTATCTCCTGCAATTGTTGTATCCAGAGCCAGAACTACATCTGGATTTATTCCGAAAGCAGACCCTCTTATACCTACAAGCCCTATTTCTTCTTGAACCGTTCCAACAGCATACACGGTTCCCTTAAAATTTTTCAATCTCTTCATAACCTCTATCATAACCGCACAGCCTATTCTGTTATCGAATCCATGACCGCATATTCTCGAACCAAGAAGCTTGATAAAACCACCATCTCTTGTGATAAAATCTCCAACGGATATTCCAGCCTTTTTCACTTCCTTTTCCGATTGCGCGCCTATATCTATAAACAAATCCTTTGCCTTTACAGGAGATTTCTGTTCCTCCTTTTCAAGAATATGAGGTGGTTTCAGACCTATAACACCCAAGACACAACCCTTTGATCCATGAATTTTTACCCTCATTCCCGGTATTATTCTCTCATCCCAACCACCCACAAGCTCAAATCTTACAAATCCTTCCTTTTCTATATGCTTTACCATCATTCCAAGTTCATCCATATGCGCTGCCAGCATTATTTTAGGCGAACCTTTACCTTTTTTTGCTATGAGATTTCCTACTTTATCCACCCTTATTTCATCCGCATAATCTTTAAGCTCATTCTTCATCACATCCCTTACAGTTTCCTCATATCCTGATATAGAATCTGCATTCACAAGCCTTTCAATGAGTTTTTCCATTTTTCACCTGATTAGTATTTGGTTAACGATGTTTATATTTTTAATAAAATTACTTTTAATATGAACCTGAAGGAAGCATTAAAAGATGTGCTCACAGAAAGGGAAAGAAGGCTTCTGATAAGAGGTTTTGATATTATCGGAGATGTTGCAATAATAGAAATTCCTGAACCATTGAGAAAAAAGAAAAAGGAGATAGCAAATGCAATAAAAAAAATCCACAAGCATATTAAAACCGTTCTCATGAAACTAGGCGAAAGAGAGGGAAAATTCAGATTAAGAGAATTCGAGGTTCTTTTAGGCGGTGATACCCGGACAGAACATAAAGAGCATGGTTGCAGATTTAGGCTTGATGTAAAAACATGTTATTTTTCTCCCAGAGAAGCAACAGAACGCCAGAGAATAGCAGAGAAGGTAAAACCAGGCGAAACTGTTCTGGTAATGTTTGCCGGAACAGGGCCGTATGCAATAGTTATAGCTAAAAAGCAACCGCAAGTAAGAAAGATATACTCTGTTGAGATAAATCCTGAATGTGTAAAATACATGAAAGAAAATATAAAAATAAACAAAGTGGAGGATAAGATATTACCGATTCTGGGTGATGTAAGGGATGTATGCAGGGAATATTACGGAAAATGTGATCGCGTGATAATGCCCCTTCCAAAAGAGGGATATAAATATCTTGATATTGCACTTATGTGTATAAAAAGCGGAGGTGTAATTCATTTTTATCACTATTCACATGAAAACGATCTCTGGTATGAGACCCTGAGCCTCATAAACCGTGCAGCTATCCAATTGAACAAAAAAGTAAGAATCCTCCAAAAAAGAAAGGTCCTTCCCTACGGGCCAAGGGTCTGGAAGGTGTGTGTGGAGTTCGAGGTAACCTAGCTCAGCTGTTTTATCAGAACCCTGTTACCCATCTTCCAGTAAAGCACATCCCTTCCGGGTTCTATTTTGCCTTTGAACTCCTCAGGTATGAGAGCATCGAATGTTTCATATGTTTCTAAATCCATAAGCTGTGCCATATCTCCTGAAACAGAAATCACCTGAGCCTTTTTCTTTTCTATTATTGGTATGCTCACCTCAGCATCTGCAGGTTTGAGCAGTGTCCTCTTCTTCCCATCAAACACACCTATGGCCTCTATTCTGACCTTGGCAGCACCGTGTTTTCCCGGTTTTGATTTCGCATAACTCACAACCTTACAGGGCTCGCCTTCAATCATTATGTAAGAACCAACCTTGCAGTCTTTGACAGTTCCTGTTTTTTCCATATGAGAAATAATTTTGTGAAAGACAGATATAAATATTTTCTTTACGTAAGAAATGATGCGATTTTTGTTATCATTATCTTCATAACCCATCATATTTTCTCCGTATATAAAAAACATGGATTTTGACAGCTTCCAGTTCAATGTGTTCTTGTTCCCCTTTCTTTTCGGAACAATCACCGCATGGAGATTTTTAAATTCTTAAGATCCTTTTTATCTGTTCAAAAACCTCTTCCACACCTCTTTCAGCATCCACAACAAACCAGGAACCGAATACAGACTGTTTGGCTAGTTCCTTATATTTTTGAGAAACCTTTTCCAAAAACATTTTATTCGCTTCGTTTTTATCAAGATTCCCTTTTTCTTTAAATTTCCTTTTTGCAGAGGTTTTCGGTGATATGTTGAGATAAAGTATTACATCAGGTTTCTGGATTTTGAAGAGTTCACAAAATTTAAGTATTGTCTCCAGAGGTATGCCTTGAAGAGTCTGATAAGCCATTGTTGATGTTATGTACCTGTCTGCTATCACGATTTTTCCTTGTTTGAGCCATGCCCGAATTTTTGCCTGATCCTTAACAACATCTGTGGCATAAAGAAGGAACAATGTCTCTGGAGAAAGTTCAATCTTTCCATGCAACCACTCATGTATAGTTTCTCCAATTCCCCAAGAATAATCCGGATAGGCTATTCTCTCACAAGGTATACCTCGTTTTTGAAGGTATTCGAAAAGTTTTTTGGACTGAGTCTCTCCTCCAGAACCATCTATACCCTCTATTACCACAAGCTTCCCGCTCATTATTATAAATTTCTTTGTACTCTAAAAAAGTTTTTAAAGCATATGGCTCATAAATATATGTCAATTTGAGAAAGTGATATCATGGGAGGAGAATTTTCAGCACGGAATCTGAAGAAAAAGAGAAAAAAGTTTAGATGGAGCTCTAATGTTTACAAGAGAAAGAAGCTCAAACTCTGGAAGCTTGAACCTTTCGAAGGTGCACCTCTGGCAAGAGCGATAGTTCTGAAGAAAAAGGGTATAGAGCAAAAGCAGCCTCACTCCGGTATAATAAAAGCCGTGAGAGCGCAGCTTATAAAGAACGGAATACAGGTCACCGCTTTTGTTCCAGGAGACAATGCAATAAGATTTATAGATGAACACAATGAAGTGATGCTCGAAGGCCTCGGAGGGTCTCAGGGTGGTGCGATAGGTTCCATGCACGGAATAAAATACCGGGTTATATCTGTGAGCGGTGTTCCTCTTTCAGAACTTCTGAAGGGCAAAAAGGAAAAACCAAAGGGAGCATAAAGTGATGAAGTATGGACAAATTACTGCTGTTTAACAGATGGAATCTGGAAGATGTGGAGGTAAAGGATCCTGGATTAAAAGACCATATAAACCTTACTCCGTGCGTTATCCCACGAACATGCGGTAAATATTCCCCTGTTGAGTTTCAAAAAAACAGGCTCAATATAGTTGAAAGGTTTGTGAATAAACTAAGAGTTCCAGGACACAGAGGAAAAAAACACAAACTCACTTCAGGTCACTGCACAACTCATACCTTTACTCTATATAATCATGTTATAAAGGCATTTGAAATCATAGAGAAAAAGACCGGAAAAAACCCGATAGCGGTTCTGGTAAGAGCTATCGAGAATTCAGCTCCTGTTGAAGAGGTTGCATCTTACAGACTCGGAGGTATAATAGCAAGAAGCGCCGTTATTATCACTCCGGAAAGAAGGGTTGACCTTGCTCTCAGACACCTTGCTCAGGGTATATACAAATCCTCCTTCAGCAACAGAAAGCCTCTTTACGAGGTTATAGCAGAAGAGCTTTTAACAGCATACAACAACGATCCGAAATCCTTCGCAATCTCTGAAAAGAACAGGCTGGAAAGAGAGGCCGAAGGTGCACGGTAAAATTTCAAACCATCATTTTCTGCACAAATTTTTCCGCCATCTCTACAAATTTTTTAGCCTGACTTAGTAGTTCATCCACTTCCTCATAATCAAAAACAGCATAAACTTCATAATCACCGCTTTCCCTTGCCTCGAAGATATGTCTCAATATACTTCCGTACTTCTTCGGAATCCTGCCTTCTTTAATCAATCTTAGTCCAAATCCTTCACTGCATCTTCCATACTATTCACTCTTTCTTTATTTTCCTGATTATAGGATTACCTTCTTTGTTAAATTCCTTTTCGCTAAAAAACTTAAGTGATACGAGTTTTCCATATTTAGCAAAAACTTCATCGGCTATTTTTCCGCGACTCTTCTAACATCCTGATTAGTTACCACAGCAATATCTATATCTGAATCAAAGGTGTAATCCCCCCGAGCAACAGACCCAAACAGTATTATTTTCACATTCTTCAATCTTCCGAACTCATTTATAATCTCTTTATGTATCCTGAGCATGTTTAAAATTAAGCTTTCAGAACTTAAAAAATTCGTTTCATCACCAGGAACAAGTGATCCTTTTCATAGGGATCAAGCTCTCTTTTATCGAGAATCTTGAAATATTTTGAAAGCTTTTTTACCTCTTCCTTATATATCTCCTTCGGATCCTTGACAACATCTATACTTCTTGCCTTTATGGCTATCATTGCGAAACCATTTTTCTTCAGAAACACTTTGCAATTCCTTATCAGAATCTCGCTCTGATCGTTTGTCGCAACATCCTCATATACAACATCCACAGGCTCTATCCAGGAATAGCTTTCAGGCTTTCTGGCATCTGCCAGCACGGGCACGATATTTCCCCTCTTCTCCACCACAAGATTAAGATCCCTAAGCGAACGCTCGGAAATTTCCACACCGTAAATAATACCTTCCCTTCCTATTATATCAGAAAAAAACGAGGCCGTTGTCCCATTGGCTATACCCAGATACAGTATCTTTGCACCTTTGCTCAGCGGCAAAACCTTCAGACCCTTCAGGATCGCAGCAGCGGGTTTTGATCTATAAGGATCCCACTCTCTATATTCTCTTCCCCTGTATTTCACAACAGTTTTTGTGAATATTTTTTCTCCGGGTACGAGATTTTCTGTAAAAAGCTTTTCTCCCCTTTTCCACACCCCAGGAAAGACCTCTTTCATAGAGAAATATTTTTCAAGTGAAGTTTATATAAAGCCTACAAGCCTCTACTCTTCAATCCAGAACTCATATCTTTTCGGTATCCATTTACCATTTTTCCCTGTATAGCTGCACGTTTTGCATTTTATTTCAAACAGGATTTTTTCACCTTTGAGATTTTTCATATAAACCTCATAAACCTCTCCGCCGCAAACCGGACATTTTTTCGGTTTTTCTCCATGCCTGGTATGAACCCTTACTTTAACCTCAGGCATTAAAGCAGCAATTTTCCTTGCTCTCCTACCTGAAATGGTATAATCTTTATCAACACTTTTTAGTTTTTTATTGAGAATTTCCGCAAGTTCTTCCTGTGAGTGAATACCACCTTCCTTTAAAATCTCCTTTATCAGAAATTTTACCACATCCTGTTTCGGAAAATACATATTTATAATCAGAAAACCAACTTAAAAAGTATGCGCAAACATCACTTTCTATGCTTTACGATATTCATTATAATACTCCTGTCACACATCTCGGAAGCACAATATTCCATTTTCTGCAAAGAAGGGGAAAAAAGACCCTGTGGCTACGGGATATGCAGGGGCTTTAGAGAATGTATAAATGGTATATGGTCCGAAAGTTGCATAGCAAATGCAAAACCCATGAAAGAGATATGCGGTAACGGTATAGACGAAGATTGTAACGGTATTGTAGATGATTGCGAGGATATCACCTTGGCATATCTTTCCTATGCAATAATAGGAAGCGGTACAGGTCTGTTCATCTTTGCGATTATCCTTTCAAGGATGGAAGCAAGAAAGATGGAAGAAGAATGAATCAACCATAAAGCTCTCTTGCGAGCTGTTTAAGCATTTTCTTGCCATGAACCTCCTCCTTAAAAAGCCTCACTTCAAGTATTTTATAGTTTTTGAATTTTTTCCTTATCATTTTCAACCTTTTTTTCTGCTGAGCACTTTTGCTCTTACAAAATGAACATTTATTGTTCTCAGGAAGTATCTGATTTACTATTATATTCTTAACAGGTATGCCGTAGTCTCTAAGAACTTTAATTGAACGCTCTGATTCGTATATACTCATAGCTTCAGGTATCATAACTATATTATAGGACGTTCTTTCCGGATCTGATAGAATTTCTCTTGCCTTTTCTATTCTGCTTTTTATTTCATCCAAATGTTCCGCACGCAGATCGATATCCTCTTCAGGAGTTCCAAAGGGAAGTATCCTTTTTACCATCGATACTACAGCTGAAAATTTCATACGCATCTTTATCATTTTTCCTATCCATGAATCAAGAATATCAGGCAAAGAAAGAAACCTAAGTGCGTGTCCGGTGGGTGCAGTATCGAATATTATAACCTCATACTCCGAGGAATTCATAAACTGAAGAAACTTATCAAAAGAAGCAATTTCATCTATTCCCGGTGCTGTACCCATTACATCAAATGTCTCATTAATACCAAAACCTTTCAAAAACTCTATTTTTTCTATTTCAGGCATGAATTTCTTTCTATATTCTTCTACCGCTTTTTTCGGATCGATTTCGACAGCGTAAAGGTTTTTCTCAATTCTTTTAATATTTCCACCTATTTTCTTTCTGAAAGCATCAGATAGAGAATGTGCAGGGTCTGTAGAGATTATAAGAGTTTTTTTACCCCTTTCTGCAAACCACAAAGCTGTGGCCGAAGCAATAGATGTTTTACCCACACCGCCCTTACCGGAGAAAAAATGATATTCTGGTTCATAAACACTCCTTTTCATAACTTAAATTAAAGAGGAGAGATGATATTTAAAGTTTTTGAAATATGAGGTTTCAGGCCATGCGTGCAACAAGCTTTGAAAATAATACCGGTATGATAAATGTAATAAACACGGTGGACGCTATAATCACAGAGTAGAGTTCACTTCCTATTATTCCGCTGTCAAACAGAATTTTTGTTATTACCATGCTTGTACTGAGTCTTACGGAAAGGCCTATTCCCAAAAGAATAGAGTTCATTTTTCCGATTTCCCCTTTTCCTACGATATAACTTCCGAAAATTTTGGCGCACACCGAAACTACAATCACAAGGAAAACAAGGAGTGGAGAAGAAAACAGGTATTTCATATTCATACTGAGTCCTACCCACAGGAAAAATATAGGAGCAAAGAAACCATAACACATGGTTTTTATCTCACTCTCTATGAATTTTAAACGCCTTTCCGGAATAAAGGTTCTGAGAGATATTCCCGAAAGAAGAGATGCCAGAGCCGCAGATTCGGCAAATTCACCTATACCGACGAACAAAAAGAAAACAAATATCACAAAAAGAAACAGCGTCTCTATATTCAGAAAATTGAATTTTTTCCCTTCCTTCTTGAGTCTTGTTAAACCGAATGTAAGAATAAAAAGAATGAGGAGCGAAATAAGAACAAGAGGCAGATTCATATATTCCTGCACACGTGAACCTATAATCATAACCATGAGAACAAGTGTAAACGTTTCTATTACATCATCAAGTGTTCCCACACCGATTATGGTCTGTCCAAGGGGTTTCCGGATAAGTTTGAATTCATCCAATATGGGAACAAGAACAGCCTCTCCTACAGTAGCAAAGGAGAGAGCAACAAGAAACGATACCAACCACTCATAACCGAAAACATAATGCACTATAAGGCTTCCGAAAAGCGCTTCAAAAAGGATTATGAAAAATGTAGCCTTGAATATAAATCTGCTTTTCTTCATTGTTTTCTTGAGGTCCATCTCAAACCCTATTATAAAAAGGAGAAAATACATACCAAGTTGTGCAAGAAAAGAAAAGGTTTGAGAAGATGTTATTTCACCGAATGGATTATTTATAGCCATTAATGAACCGATAAGCAACGCAGAAAAAACCCAGGGAATTCTAAATCTTTCAAGAACCCTTCCGAGAAAAAATGTAACAATAAAAATTCCAGCAAGGAAAAGAAACACATTCATATATTATATGTTTTTGAACCATCTTCTTAAAAGTTTTTCAAAAGCGGAGGGAGGGAGTCGAACCCCCTTAACCCGCTTTCCAAAACCAAATATTCACTGCAGGCGGGCGCGTAGCCGTTCCGCCACCTCCGCATCCTTTAAATTAATTTCCAAAGTTATTTAAAAATCTCCCTATAACAACACTCTCTCTATCAGTACAACCTTTTTCCCTCCGGATTTTTCTCTTGTTTTTCCCAGTGCAACAACTCCATTATTTGTATCATAAATGCATACGAACCTCTCTGGTCTGGCTGAGAATTTTGTTAAAACATCTGAATAGTCAAGAGGAGTGCCGTTTTTTATTTTTTTTATCACACCCTCTTTTATAACAAGTTTCTCAATTCCAGCCTTTTCCAGAACACTTTCTACAGGTACAAGATACCTTTCAGGAGTTTTGGATTTTTCAAATTCCTGAAGCGATACAGCCTCGGATATATGAAAATTTCCTATCCTCGTTCTTCTGAGGTCCTGAAGGTGTGCTCCAGAACCCAGAGCAACACCTATGTCATGGCATAATTTTCTTATATACGTACCAGCCTCACACACAACTCTGAAATAAACTTTTTTCCGGGAAAAACCAGTTACTTCCAAAGAAACTATTTTCCTTGTTCTCGGTTTTCTGGATACTGCAGACCTTCGAGGCGGAACCTGTGTTATTTTTCCCTTAAAATTTTCGATTACAGATTCAAGACTTTCCTTGCTTACAGGCGAATGCAAAACCATTACACCCTCATATTCTTTTAAAAGTGATGAAAGAACAAGGGAGACCCTTGTAGATTTATCAATAAGAATTATCATAAGCCCTGTGGCATTGGGATTTCACCCGCGATATAAGCACTATACCACGTCAAGTGTTCCGCAATGCCCTGCTTTTTTTGCATTCACTTTATTTTTTACACGAATCACACATTCCAAACTTGTAATCCCCTTGGGTTTATTTACAAGAATAACTGATTTCTCTCTTCTCAGCATCCCTTTCACCAAAAACAAACTCGCATTAAAGAAAGTTTTTATATATATTAAAAAACTTTATATTTTAAGATTTTATATCTCACTATCTGACTGGTGAAATCATGCCAAAGCACAGATTTCCAGAAGCGGAAGCGAGGATGTTTCAAAGGGTTTTTATATGTATGAATTGCGGTTCCAAACTAAGATCAGATCTCGCCAAAATAAGGTCAGGCAAAATTAAATGCAGAAGATGCAAATCCAAAAGATTAAGACCAATTCATAAAGAAGCTAAGAGATAAAGAGGTTGAAATAATGGTTGGTGCAAAAAAGGAAGGTTACAAAAGAGGATGGCAACATACAAAGACCAGAGGAAGAGAAACGATAATTACCTGTAGTTTTTGTGGACGAAAAGTCCCAAGATACAAAACCTTTCCGGTCATAAAAGGCTTTAGAATTACAGACCCTCTCATAAAGAGAGAGATAAGTTCCAGACAGATGTTTTTGAGTCATCAAAAAATGTACGCCTGCCCTGCGTGTGCCAGGCACAGAAACATAGTCAGGAAAAAGAGAGGATGAACCAAACTATCTATCAAAAATAAAATACTTTTCATGCTCATCTTCTGGAAATTCTGCAAGAACCATCTCATATTCTCTTCCTATACCTATGATATCCAGTTCTTTTGCAAGTCTCACCGCTCTGTTAAGTTTATAGGTCTTTTCTGCAAATATCTCTAAAAGCACATCACCTCTTTTTACTTTATCCCCAAGTTTTCTGTGAAGATATACACCTGCTCCCTTATCCTTTGGTGCTCCCGCTTCTCTTGCTATTTGCGTAATGTACCTGTTATCAATCCATATGACCTCTCCAGAAACTTTAGACTTTAAAACAACACTTTTATCTCCTATTTCTATATCTTCCGGTTTTATTGTGGGGTCACCTCCCTGAGCCTCAATAATCTCTCTGAGCTTTTTTAGACTTTTCCCAGATGTGATAAGATATCTCGCTTTTTCTCTACCATTTTTTATCCCCCTGAACTCCATAAGCACACCTGAAAGCTCGATAACCTTGTTTATAAGATCTTCTGGTCCTTTTCCCTTTTCTATAGTTTGAAGGAGTTCCCTTGCTTCTAAAGCAGGACCAATCGCATGGCCGATAGGCTGTTCAGCAAAGGTGGATACACAATTCACTTCCATACCAAGTTTTTTACCAAGCGCTATAAATCTCTCACCGAGTTCTTCGGCTTCGGCTATGGTTTTTATTTTTACATTTTTACCTGTAGGTATATCTATCACTACAAAATTCGCATTCACAGCCTTTTTCTTTGACATTACACTGGGAAGCAAGAGGGGATCTATCGAAAGAGGATATTCAACATGAATGAACACATCATCCGCAGGTGCAAGATCAACCGCACCTCCCCATACTAAACATCCATTCGTCTTGAGCACAACCTTTTTTACCTCTTCCATGTCCAGTTCTACCGGGCATAAGCATTCCATTTTGTCAGCAGTTCCTGCAGGTGCGGTTATTGCACGTGATGATGTTTTGGGTATGGTCATTCCTGCAGCAGCTATGGTCGGCACAAGCATCATGGAGGTTTTATCCCCAGGAACACCCCCTATGCTGTGCTTATCGAATATCGTTCTTCCTGGAATTTCAAGCCTGCTTCCGGTTTCAGCCATCGAGGCTGAGAGTGCAGCTATTTCATTTATTGTCATACCATGATGATGAAGAGACAAAACAAAAGCCGTGACCTCAATATCTGATAACTTATCCTGCACCACATCTTTCACTATCTCTTTTAGCTCCCGTTTATTCAAAACACCCCCAAATAGTTTTTTTCTTATATACCCAATGGATTGCGGTCTTGGTGTGGGAGCAACCGTAACTCTATCACCTGCTTTTACACGAAGTTTTTTCCACACGCTGTCAAAAAGACCTATTTCACCCTTCTTTACAATCCTTTCAGCAATATTAACTATTCCAATATCTCTCCTACCAGCATACTTTATTTCAACTCTGTCCAGAGGCTGAACACCAAGACCTTCAGCATCTCCTTTGTTAAGAACAATTACAGGCTTCTTTGCTTCAAATTCAAGAGGTTTTGCTTTCAACATCATAATTATCTAATGAATATTAATTCGAGCTTTTCCACTTAAATTTATAATTTTCGGAAAAGCGAGCATGCACATTTATAAAGCATTTTTGCATAATTTTATACAAAAAAGTCAAAAAGACATTCTGCCATGTGCGGAATGTTAGAATCAACCCAAAGAGGTGGATAGATGGCAAAGAAGAAGAAAAAATCCGGCAAAAAATACTACAAACTCATTCAAAAGGGCAAAGAGGTTGCAACCTTTACCGGAAGACAGCCACGACAAGCAGCTCTTAAAGCAGCAACCAGGGGATATACAGATATAAGGCTTAGAGAAAGAGGAAGAAGAAACAAAGATGGAACATACACCATTCACATCTTTAAGGGTTCCAGAAAAAAGGTAAAACTTGACCCCTCCAGCAAAGTTAGCTGGCTACCGTCACAGGTATGGAAACCTGTGGTAAAGAAAATCGGTATCGAAAGAGTGAAAATCAGCAGAAAGAAGAAAAAGAAATAAAACCTTCCCTTTTTATTTTTCTTTTTTATTTTATTTTGATCAAATAGAATTATAATGTTTGAAACGATCTTTGCGGAAGTTGCCCTAATAGTAGTTATTGCAACCGTTATTTCAGGATTAGTGAGACTTTTCAAACAACCCCTTATTATAGGATACATAATCACTGGTATAATAACAGGCCCATATTTCCTCAATATAGTGAATGCATCAGATGTTGTAACAACATTTTCTCAAATGGGAATAGCCTTCCTGCTGTTTATAGCCGGGATGAGCCTGAACCCTCGAATGATAAAAACCGTTGGAAGAGTATCGATAATTACGGGAATTGGTCAGATTGTATTTACATCCCTTATTGGTTTTTTTATAGCAAAAATTTTCGGTTTTTCGGACATAGTGTCTCTTTATATAGCAGTGGCACTGACATTCAGCAGTACTATTATAATAGTCAAGCTTCTTTCGGATAAAGGTGACCTCAATACACTTTACGGAAGAATATCCATGGGTTTTCTGCTGGTTCAGGATGTGGTAGCCATATTGATTCTTATGCTCATCTCTTCTGGTGGTTTTGATACAAGTATTGTTACAGTGGGAAGCATAGTAAGAGGTGTGTTAGCTGTATCATTACTCGCAGTGTTTGCTGTTTTTGCACTCCCAAAGGTTGTAAAAATCGCATCGAAATCTCAGGAATACCTCCTTTTACTTTCCATAGGATGGCTTCTTCTTGTAGTTCTTGTTTTTAATTATGTTGGACTTTCAGTGGAAATAGGTGCACTCCTTGCAGGTATATCGCTTTCTGTTTCGCCCTATCATTATGAGATAAAGACAAGAATGAACGTTCTTCGTGATTTCTTTATCCTTTTCTTCTTCATTCTTTTGGGTTCTCAGATGATGCTTGGAGATATATCAAAGTTTCTGGTTCCCATAGTGATATTTTCCATTTTTATTCTTCTAGGAAATCCTCTTATAGTGATGATTCTTATGGGTATGATGAGATATACCAAAAGAAACAGCTTTCTCGCCGGTCTTACCGTGGCGCAGATAAGTGAGTTTTCACTGATAATGATATCCATGGGCGTGAAGATGGGACACATACCTTCAGAAATACTGTCCATGGTCACTGTCATAGGTCTTGTGACAATTTTCGGTTCAACCTATGCAATAATGCATGCAAGCAGACTGTACAAAATCCTTTCAAACCACCTGAAAATATTCGAAAGAAGCGGAGAAAAAATAGATGAGCATCATTACCATGAAGGTGAGGATTATGATATTATACTTTTTGGATACGATAAAATAGGTTTTAGCATACTCAATTCTTTTAGAAAATTGAACAGAAGGTTTCTTGTTATCGACTATGATCCGGAAAAGGTAGTAGAACTTGCAAAGGAAGGATATGAATGCAAATACGGAGATGCGAACGACCCTGAATTTTTAAACGAACTCAATCTTCACCGAGCAAAAATGATAGTCTCCACAATACCCGATGTAGAAACGAATCTCATGATAATACGGAGAGTGAGAGAACTCAACAAAAACTCCATAATAATCGTTGTTTCCCACAGCATAAGCGAAGCTATGAAACTTTATAATGAAGGCGCTACATATGTTATCATGCCCTATTTTTTGGGAGGCGAATACGCATCCACACTCATAGCCAAATACGGCATGGATCTGAGAAAATTCTTAGAAGAAAAAGCCAAACACATAAATCATCTGAGAGAAAGGGAAAGGAGAAAGCACGAACATCCAAGATATAAATCTTAAAGTTATTTCCTTCTCCTTTTTGTTTTTGGAAGTTTTTTCAAGCAATAATTCACAGGATTTCTTATTCCAGCGCACAGTTCATCAGGCCTGCATACACCAAAATTTTTATAATAACCCTCATTATCGCAGTTGGGAGGAAGTATTATCCTGTTTCTGTTTTTGTGCCAGCGAAGCTGACCGCGAATATAAGTTTCACGTAAAGGTGGTTTATTCTTTTCATTCCATTCTATAATAAATTTTTCTATTTCGTTCCATCCCCATTTAAGGGAAAGCAGGAAGTTTATCAGTATAAGCACCGATCTTTTTCTTCCATCTGGAAGACCCTGGGATATTATTTTTATACACGGAGGGAACAATTCAAACGGCACTTTCTTTGGGATTTTATACTCTCTCTCAAGTTTCATTTTCTCTTTGGATTTTCTCTTCGACCACCAGTCAACCGCTTCTGCAAATAAAGAACTTGCCTCTTCAGGCTCTGGCTCTGATGGAAACTTGAGCCTGACCTTTACTCTTTCAGGTTCTGCCATTTTTTTCTCGAATTCCGAAATATCCGAAGGTTTTATAGGCAGGGAAACCAGAAAGGTTTTTCTATTGATAGAATACGGCATTCTGAAAAGGTGTCTCGGAGATATAAGCACAGGATCTATTTCAATTACAGCAAAAGGATTTATTCCGGTATCGGTCAGCACTTTTTCAAGAGGTACTTCTGCCCTTTCAGCCATCTCCTCTGGTCCGTGAATTTTCAGCAACTCTTTGGAAAGATCATTTTTGATGAATTCTTTGAGGTAAAAACCCACCTGTCTTGCAAGTTCGGGATAGAGTTTTTCGGTAGGCTTCATATTCACTGATTGAGGCATCGCTTCCCAAGGAATTGCTATATGGAACCCCTTTCCTCCGGTATATTTTACAGAAAATCCGGACACTCCGTGTTTTTTCAATGCTTTGCAGAGAACACGGGCTGTTGCCTTTGCATGTTCAAAAACCTTGCAGTCTATATCAAGAATCAAATCCCAACCAATCCTCAAATCATCATAATTTCCCTCCTTGAGAGCCATGGGGTTGGACCATCTCTCAAGTGAAGTGTGAAATTCAATAACCCCGCTTTTTACCATTGCAATTATATCCTGAGGATAGAGAATTACATTCGGTCTTGTCCCAAAAGAACCATTTCTGTAAACACCAACAGTCTCCCTGTTCTTTGCCGTATAAAGCAGGGCTTCCTGCACCTCTTCTCTGGAATAATACTCTATAATCTGTTTCAGGTTCATGCTAAGAAATTCAGTATTTTACAAAATTATAAAAATTTGTAAGAGACCAGATCGCTATAATAGAGTGCTGAAAAAGATTTTCTAAGCTGTTGGATTTCCTCATCAGACAAAGAAGAAGTATCAACTTCGAAACAGAGCCTCGGAGCATCCGAAAATTCTACAGTATCATATCTGTACTCTCTTATAAATTGTTTGACAGCATTCTCTACATTGTCTGTTCCAGATTGATACCATTCCTTTTCAATCCTGAAGTATATACCACTGAAACTCTTCCCGATTTTCACATGCATCTCTTTTTTTTCCATGATAAAACCTTTAATAGAAAATTTTTTATTTTTTTACTTCAAGAAGCTCTATTCTTTTTTTGTAAAAATCCACAGCTTTTTGAAGTTCCCTCTTACCCTTCGGTGTTATGCTGTACACCACTGTTCTGCCTTTCTGTGTTTTTTTAACGAACCCATCTTTTTTCAAAAGATAGAGAACTTTATATGCCGTAACGGTTCCGGGAAGAAAGCCGTACCGTTTTTTTATTTCGCTTCTCAAAACATAAGCATGGAGAGGCTTATCAGCAAGAATCCTCAAAACATATAACCACAGACATTCTTTTGTATTGAGTTTCTCAAGCCTCTGAAACGGTGCAGACATATTTTAATTTTTGATTGTTGAAATATAAAACCATGAAAATAGACATGCACATTCATACAAAATATTCCAGAGACTCTGTAATCTCACCTCGATTTCTAATAAAAACTGCAATAAGAAAGGGTCTGGACTGTATTGCAATAACGGACCATGATACAACAAAAGGCTGGAAACCTTGTGTGCAATTCTCCAGAAAATTCAATTTCATGATAATCCAGGGAGAGGAAATAAAAGCTATGGAAAACGGAAAAAAAATAGGCGAAATATTGGGATATTTCCTTACAGAGGAAATACCTCCCGGAAATCCCATGGATATAATAGATGAGATAAAATCCCAGGGCGGTATCTCTGCAATAGCACACCCCTTTGATAGAAGAAACAACAGGCTTTATCTTTTTCCAGAGGTAATAAAAAAGGTTGACCTGATAGAGGGTTTCAATGCACGAACAGTTTTTAACACAAGGAACCGGAAAGCCATGAAGCTTGCAGAAGAATTCAATAAACCCGTAATTGCAGGCAGTGATGCACATACCTGCTGGGAGATCGGAAATGCATACGTGACATCTTCCGCATGCACAGAAGAAGAACTCAGAAAATATCTGTTAAAAGGAAAGATAGAAATAACCGGAAAAACCACAAATCCCTTGGTTCACGTTTTTTCTACCATAATAAAAGTAAAAAGTTTTGTGAGGTCTCGAAAGCCACAAAATCTAAAGGATGTAGCCTAAAAACCAAAATGCGTCGGCCGGGATTCGAACCCGGGTCACAGGCTTGGAAGGCATACCCCGATCATTCTGAAATCATTTCTTCCAAGCGATTGTCTGGGTCCTACCACTAGACTACCGACGCTTTTTCTATTATAAGATTTCAAGACGCTTTTTAAATTTTTTCCTAAAAATCGAAGCTTATCTCCTCTTTTCTTTCAACCTCTCTACTATTACTCTCTTCACTCTTATTTTCATTCCCTTCCTGCGCAATGCCGTTCTTTATTTTTTCCATTACAGCATTCATGGTATTCTCATCCATTTTCTTTACCTGAAGAACAGCCTCCAGACTCACAGGTCCTTCCTGCTTGAACCTGGGTATCACATGGAAATGTATGTGGGGAACTACCTGACCAGCAGCAATACCATTGTTCTGAACAATGGATATACCGTCACAGTTCATTGCATTTTTCACACCCTCTGCTATTTTTCTCAAGGTTTTTGCAATTTCCATTATATCTTTTTCAGATGCATCCAAAATTGTGGGAATGTGTTTTTTGGGTATTACCAATGTATGTCCTGGATTTCTCGGATTTATATCAAGAAATGCAAGAGTATTTTCATCCTCATATACCTTTTTAGAGGGTATTTCCCCCTTGCCTATTTTACAAAAAATACACTGAGACTCGTCCATTACACCACCCTTAATTTTGAATGGGACCACCCGGATTTGAACCGGGGTCTGCGGCTATCTTTCGGGTCTTCCCCGTCCCAAAGCCGCGATGCTAGACCACTGCAGGGCACTGGATTCAGCATCCAAGTACCTGGCTACACCATGGTCCCTTTATTAAAAGGAAATATAAAATTTTGTGTTTTTAAATAAATTTCTCTATATTATAAGGATTACAGCAAGCCTCCGTAGCTCAGCTGGTAGAGCGGCTGCCTCGTAAGCAGAAACTTTCAGTGAGTTCTGCACTCCCAGCAACCACAATCGAGAGAGCAGCAGGTCGCGGGTTCAAAACCAAAGGTTTCTTAAGGGGAAAATCCCGCCGGAGGCTTTAGTTTTCTTTTTTATATTACAAAATTCAATTAGAATTCTGAATGGAAGAGGCCATGTTTTACACAAAGCTCGAAAAGGAAAGGGTTCAATGCAGCCTTTGCCCGAGAAAATGTGTAATACCCAAGGATAAAACAGGTTTTTGCGGGGTGAGAAAAAACATAGAAGGAAAACTCTTCAGCCTTGTTTACGGAAAAGCCATTGCGGTTCACATCGATCCAATAGAAAAGAAACCTCTTTTTCACTTTGCCCCTGGTTCTGAATGCTTTTCATTTTCCACTGTGGGATGTAACCTTGACTGTGATTACTGTCAGAACTGGGAAATCTCACACCCCTCGGTAATCACAGGAGAGAATCTCTCTCCAGAGGAAATAGTAGAAAGGGTGAAATCCATGGACATTCCCGGAATTGCATACACATATACAGAACCTACTATATTTTTTGAATATGCATGTGATACCATGAAATTGGCAAAAAAAGAAGGACTATACAATGTATGGGTATCCAACGGTTATATTCAGCCTGAGGCTGTTAAGAAGATTTCCAAATATCTGGATGCAATAAACGTTGATATAAAGGGGAATAAAGAGTTTTACAGAAAAGTGTGCCGTGTTCCCAATCCAGAAGCAATACTGGAAGCTTTAAAGTTGTATAAGAAGCTTGGGGTTTTCATAGAAGTAACGAATCTCATAATTCCGGGCTACAATGATTCCGAAAAGGACATAAAAGGAATGGTTTCCTGGATTAAAAACAATCTCGGTGAAGACACACCCCTTCATTTTTCCAGATTTTTCCCTGATTTCAGAATGAGAGACGTCCCACCAACTCCTGTAGAAACCCTTGAAAAAGCCTGGAGGATTGCACATAATGCTGGCATGAAGTGGGTTTACATAGGAAATGTTGTAGGACACGAAAAGGAAAACACATTTTGCCCGAAATGCGGAAACCTCCTTGTATCAAGAGAGGGGTATGTAACGAAAATTGTTAGGCAAAGGTGCAAATGCGGTGAAAGACTCCTTATAAAAGGCAAAAAATGGGTTAATTTTTAAATTTTAGTAAACCATGTTGATACCATGAACGAAAAATTGATGGAAAAGGTAAGAAAAAAGCTTGAAGAGGGCTGGATAAAATCTTGGATGATGATAGAAGTTCTTGCTGTTACAGAGAGTGCTGCAAAAAGTGCACTTGAAAAGCACATCAAAAAGATGGAAAGAGAAGATAAGACGATAATTTTCAAAAAAGATTTCAAGAAAGTGATAAAAGTTGAAAATCCCCTGCCCAACATAAAGGAGGCGTACTCCCATGTTGTGGAACTAGAGCTTGTAACCGAAACCTTTGAAAAGCTTATGTACCTTGTAATGGTTTACGCTCCTTCAAGCGTGGAAATCCTCGAGCCTGAAAATATAAAAATAGATGCAGGTGAGGCGCAGAGCATTCTGAATTCAATAGCAGAAATGATTCACAGGTTTGCAGCAGCCGGAGTTGGCGGAATGGTAATAAGCGCATAAGCAATTCAAATCATAATTCTTATATCCACCGCCACAGCTTTCTTATCATCCACCATTAACGGATTTATGTCCAGTTCCCTTATTTTTTCGTATCTCTCCATGAGCCTCGAAACCTTAAGCAAAACATTTTCAAGCGCGGTAAAATTAACAGGTTTTTTATTCCGCACCTTCTGCAGAAGTCTGAATCCCTTTATTTCTCTTATCATTTCCCTTGCATCCTTTCTCTGTATAGGAATAAGTCTGAAGGTCACATCCTTCATAATCTCAACAAATATTCCTCCCAGACCGAACATTATCACAGGACCGAACTGCTCATCCCTCTTTGCACCCACTATTACTTCCCTTATATGCTTACCTGCAAGCATTTTCTGGACAACAACACCCTCTATTCTCGCATGAGGACTGTGTTTTTTTGCGTTATGTATAATTGCCTTGTAGACCTTCTTTACATCTTCCAATGTGTTAACTCCCATAGCCACACATCCGATATCGGTTTTGTGAATGATATCCGGAGATGAAATCTTGAGAACGAGAGGAAATCCAAGTTTTTTTGCAAGAGAAACAGCCTGCTCCTCATTTCTCGCAATCTCACTTTCTGGAATTTCTATTCCGATTTTTTTCATAAGAATCCAGCATTCTGCATCTCCTAGTTTCATCATAATGATATTTTTATTCTTGGAGAGATATAAAACCATATGGAGAAACATTTTCCCGTATCGCTCACGAATCTATTGATAACCCTTAATGTGATAATTTTTCTATTGGTATTTTCCCTTCCGGAAGAAAAAATGAGATGGGCGTTTGAAACTTTTTCCTTTTCTGCTACACACATCACGGAAATATGGAGATGGTTTACTTCACTCTTCCTTCATGTGAGCGCTTCGCATCTTTTCTTCAACATGCTGGGTCTGTACTTTTTCGGAAGAATAGTTGAAGAGGAGGTAAGCCCTCAATGGTTTCTTTCAATATACTTTATCAGCGGTTTGATCGGTTCTTTCGCCTTCATGCTGACAAGTCCTGATGCTGTGGTTGGGGCGTCCGGTTGTGTGTTCGGTATGATAGGTGCAGCAATGCTGCTCAATCCCATGAAAAGAATTCACATCTACATTTTTCCACTGCCTCTTGGCATTGTTGCTTTATTCTTCGTGATTTTTGAAGCCATTATGGTATATTTCAAACCAGAAAGCTTGGAAAATGTGGTCAGTAATGTTGCAAATGTTGCGCATATAGGCGGTGTAATTACAGGTGCGATATTTGCATTTTTCAATAATCCCAAAAAAGCTCTGAAAGGTGTTGGTGCTCTGATACTGTGTGTTTTCCTTCTCATATTCTTTTCACCCGTATTTAGTTTCATAGCACTGATAGGAAGCATTGTTCTTAATGTGATAGATTCTTTGGTTGGATTTTTCCTCTATGGTACTGCTGATGCTTTGTCTTTTATCTGGCAGTAAACCTTTTTTGCAGAATTATGAAATTATATTTCTCACAAAAAGGCTTAAGCCAAAAACATGAAAAACATAAAAGGTAAATATTAACAGGGAGAAACAAAAGTTTAATATATGCATAGATACAAAAAACTTTCCCTGAAGTGTTTTGGATGGCTTGCTGAAAGAAGCCTTGCCAGTTTTAAATCCCTTGAACCCTCACTAAGGGGTTCGGGCATAAACATGCTTCTCAAGGCCTGGGTTTCAATAATATACTTTTCTGTGTTTATTGCATATATTTTCTCTCTTGCTTCGGTTTTATTGCTCAGCACGGTTTTCACATTCGATATAATTCAATTTATTTATTTTACTGTTTTCTTGCCTGTGCTTGTTGCTTCACTGGTTTTTGTAATCCTTTACCTATATCCAGCTCATAAAGCCAAATCCATAAAAAAGTCCATAGATGCAAATCTGCCTTTTGCACTCATTCACATGAATGCTGTTGTTTCCTCTGGTATTCCCCCAGAGTTCATGTTTGAACTGATTTCCAAATTCAGGGAATACGGTAAACTTTCCGAGCAGATGGGACTTGTGGTAAGAAACATGAAAACCTTTGGTATGAGTTCTGTTTCTGCAATAACGGATGTTGCAAACAGAACACCATCCAGAGAGCTCAAGCATATACTCTCTGGTATAGCCTCTACCATAGAGAGAGGAGGAAATCTGGCATATTACTTGAAAGAAATGTCAGAAAAGATGCTTTTTGAATATAGATTGAGAAGGGAAAAATATTCGAAAACGCTCTCCACCCTTTTGGATATATATACAGCCCTTCTCATAACAGGACCTTTAATGCTTATTTCGGTTATGGTAATGATGAACATGATAGGTGGTGATGTTTTCGGTATGGGAATAGATCAGGCAATGTTTTTTATGCTTGTATTTGTGATAGCAGCCAATGTCCTGTATCTTGTTTTTCTTGAAATGACATCACCACAATAAAAAGCAAACTTATTTAAATTAATCGTTCAATAACGTTATTATGTCCAAGAGAAGGCACAGGAATTTTGAAGTCAAAAATGATTCTGATGGAGAAGAGGAAAGTCAGATGAATCAGATTTTTGGTCACAAAAGACGGGGATATTTTGCTCTGGTCGCAGCAGCATTTTTCGTTCTCGGTTTTTTTGTAAACATGCAGACGGGTTTGACAGGATACTTTGTTCAGAGTGATCAGAATCAGAATGCTATCACACCGCAGGAAGCCGGAGAGCTTGCAATGGATGTTATTAACAACCGGCTTATCCCCGAGGGGAGCACCGCAAAGCTTGTGAAAGTCGAAGAGGAAAGCGGTCTGTACAAGATCATAACCTCTTATCAGGGAAACCAAATTCCTGTTTACATGACCAAAGATGGAAAATACCTCATTCAGGGTGTAGTTGAAATAAGCAAAATACCCAAAAGACAAAATACTCAGCGGGTGGAGACACAGAATGCTGAAGTACCGAAATCTGATAGACCAAAAGTAAATCTTTTCGTGATGTCTTATTGTCCTTATGGTCTGCAGATGGAGAAAGCGTTTATACCTGTCATGAAACTTCTTGGTTCAAAAGCCGATATAGAAATAAATTTTGTCTATTATGCAATGCACGGAAAGAAGGAGATTGACGAGAACACAAGGCAATATTGTATCCAGAAGGAACAAAGTGACAAATTTGTGAATTACCTTGAATGTTTTGTGCAGAGTGGAAACGTAACGAAATGTATTTTAGAAGCGGGAATAGATGAAACTGCTCTCCAGTCTTGCATTGAAAATACTGATAAAGAATTCAACATAACAGGACTTTACAATGACAAAAGTACATGGGTAGGAGGATTCCCTCTATATCCGATTGATGCGCAACTCAACTCAAAATATGGTGTTGGCGGTTCACCCACCCTTGTGATAAATAATGTCCGTCTTGCTCCACTAAGAGAAGATTGTACTACTGCTGATGAACAAGCCGGAAAATGTATAATTTATCCAGTAGAGAGATCACCAGAAGCAGTGAAAAAAGTAATATGCTCAGCCTTCAGAAATCCTCCCGAAGAGTGTAACCAAACATTGAGTTCTTCTTGGGAAAGTCCCGGGTTTGGACCTCTAGGCCAAGGAGGAACAGTAACAGCATCAGGCGGCGGTTGTGGGAGGTAATTTCTTCTTTCAGTAAAACCCAAACCTGAAGATATGCTGTATCTACAATTTTGACATTTGATTTCTTGTTCATTTATTTGGAGGTTTACTTGGTTACCGCAGCTATAGTAACATACTGCACCAACTGCGGGTTTTATTATATCTGTCGTTTTCATGTTTATCACCTCTTTTGTTTTATATTAATAGGTCGAAAAAGGCAAAGGTTTAAACCTCTCAACCTATCTATCTTAATGCTAACCTGGGCGTGCGTGGAGGAATTTCACCTAGTGGTAGAATTCTATCATACCACATTAAATATTCATACAAAATAATTGATTTTACCCCTTTAAATATTATAACTATATGTTGATACTTAGATTAATTGAACCACAAGATATTGTGTCTTTATTCTTTAGGTTTCAAAATAACTTTACCTTGTCGCGGCTGTACCAGCGGACAGGTATCTCCTGAACGAAATTAAGAAACAGCGACCACATCTAACGCTGGTTGCAGAGGTTAAGGTTTCTCCCATAAAAGCAAACTTTCTCTGGTAATACCTATTTTTTTCGTTCTGTCACGGGTGCACCATCTTTTGTTCAACACAACTATTTCCTTGACCTCAAAACCTATATGCTCTGCTATTTTGCTCAAAAAGATATCGGATTCCACAACGCCTGAAGGAAAGCAGCCATTACCCACAACAATCCCGAGTTTTGCACCAGACCTGCATACTCTATACATTTCGGATATTGCATAATACATATCCAGAAAATAAGGTTTTGCCTCCTCTGGCAGACCAGAAAAATTCTCATCCTCCAAAATCTTGCAAACAGGAGAGAAATCGCTGCGAACTCTTTCGATATCCAGACCTATATAAGACCTTATACCCGGTCTGCTCTCCAAGAAATCCAAAAACAATCTCTGTTCAATTTCGTATATTTTTGTATATTCTATTTTATTGAGATATGGAGGAGATGTTATAACACCATCTACACATTCATTTTCCAGCTTCAGTTTTCTTGCATCACCGAAATCCACATGTGTGCTGCATGGCTGAAAAGGAAAGTTTTGAATATCCCTTATCATTCTGTATATCTGCCTTCTCAGCATATCCCGAAGCGGAGGTATGTGCTTGTTTTTTATGAATTTTAGAACCGCACCGTCTTTGTAAATATAACTGCACTTTATGCTCACATTCATAAGAGCAAGAAGAAAAAAATCCCTTATAACCGTGTCTTCAATTTCCATGATTCTGTTCCTGAAGAGAATAACATCCTCAAGGGTTTCCCTTTTAAACGCCCTTCTCAGGATATGGTCTTTAGGCACATCCTGCCTATAAAATTTGGTTTTTAGAAGAGCCTTTGCCTGAGCTTTAAGCTTTTCAATATCATAATCTCTGATTTTCACAAGAGAAACAAATACCGCAACAGGATGAACATCGAAACCTATGGAGTTTATACCCCTCTCCTTGCACGCAAGCAATGTTGTACCCACACCGCAAAACGGATCGAGAAGGATGTTATTCTTCTCTAAAGCAAATTCATCTATGAGAAGAAGAGCAAGGTGTCTGGAAAATCCCTCCTTGTAATAAAACCAGTTATATACAGGCTCCTTTTTGTTTGGAATGAATGTGGCAAACCTTCCCAAATCCAGCCTTTCTTTTATTCTCATAATTCTGTTATGCTTAGTTTTTTTGTTTTTATATTTTTTGAGCAAATAGCTCCAATCCGATATGAATATTTTAAGTTTCGGTTCTTCGATAAGTTTACCGACAAGTTCATAGTTACTGAGTTTTTTATATTTTGCTTGCATGATAATCAATTATGAAATTTCCCGAAATGTTTTCGGGAAATCGGAGTTGCAACGGCAGGAATGCCCAAATTTCGCCTCGCATAATATAAAACCCCAAAATAATAAAACCCTCCAAAACCCCACAACACCCTTAAAGATTGTGCTCGGCGAAACTTCGCGCAACAGGAGATTAAGCGATTCGACTCTTGCAGAATCTCACCCAAATTGCTTCGCAACTTCGCTTAATCCCGAAATGTTAAGCGTAATCGAGAAAAGTCTTTTATTTTAGAAGAGGGTTGGCTCATACTATACAATCACTTTAATAATATTACTTCATATTTTACTTGATTACCTTTAATTGTTAAAATTCCTGCCATTCCGTTATAAATTTTTCCATCTAAATATTTCCATGGACACGCTGAACCAGGATTAAACCTCAAATCATCAGAAAATGTATTTGTTTTACTAACTTCCCTTCTGAAGTAACTCCTCTACCCCCGGCTTCATGTATATGACCAGATAAACTAAATTTTATTCCACTCTTTCTCATTATTTCATCAAGAGTTTTATCACCAACATGGTTACCACTATAGACAACGTCAATACCATATCTCCCTCTACACCTTGGTGGCTGATGTGTTAACAGGATTTCTGGGTCATCGTCTGTTTGTAACAATTTTATATATTCTCCTATTTTTCTTATTTGTTCCGGAGTTGCTCTAAAACTTTCATTAGGGTAAGTAAAATCTGTTCCAAATGGGTTACTTACAAAATCAAAATCATCTCCATCAACAATTCTTATTTCACTCAAATCAAAAATATTTTTATATTTTTTAGAAAGTCGCTTCATTGCTCTTTCATAATCTTTTTTCATCTCATGATTGCCTGGAATAACATAAATTGGTAATCCTGTCTTAGCAGCATTTTCCAAGCACATAACAATTTCATCATAATCTGATAGTTCTGGATGTGGTTTTTCTCTAAAATGTTGAGCATAATCTCCAAGTAGAATTATACCATCTACTCCTTGCTGTTCAAAATGTTTAGAAAAAGCTTCAACATTTTCATAAAATCCATGAGGATCAGCTATAACACCAAATCTGGCAATATTATCTTCATCTTCAGTCATTTGGGTTAGTTTATTTCCATTTATTTGATAGTCTACTCCCCTAATTGTTCTGACTATCGGAGTTACATTGGCTACTTTCTTCTCTAAATTTTCTTCTTTCTTTCCACAACCCGAAAAACCTAATGTTAAAGCTACAATTAACGACCAAGTTAGTAATTTTTTACCCATCATAAAAAATAGAATAATTCGATCTTTATAAATCTATCGGTTATTTTACTACTTATAAGTTACATTAACAAAACCTCGCCAACCCCTTTATATTTTTATATTATAGGACTTCGTCCTTTATTTTTAAGACTTTTCTCGACTGAAAAGTTTACTCTCAAACAAGTTGAGTTAAACTTTTCGTTTTTGCTACACAAAAACACGCCTAACAGCCGTTAAAAGACTTCGCAACCTTGCAAGTTGCTCCGTCCAAATTTTTGCTAACGCAAAAACTTCTTTTAACGGCATATGTTCAACGCAATCCGCCTCCACCCGCTTTTTAATAAATTTATAAATTGTTTTGAATTCACTTATTATTATGAAACTCGTAATTTGTGCCAGTCTAGAATTTACCTATCAAATAAAAGAAATTGCTGAACAACTAATTAAATTAGGACATGAGGTTGTGATACCTAAAACCTCTGAAATGATTTTGAACGGAGAGGTAACATTAGAACAGATTAAACAAGAAAAAGAAAATGGTGAAATTTCAAATAGAGCAAAGAAATATGATGTTATAAGATATTATTTTGAAAAGATTAAGAATGCTGATGCAATTCTTGTTTTGAATTATGATAAAAGAGGAATTAAAAATTACATTGGCGGGAATGTTTTTCTTGAAATGGGATTTGCACATGTATTGGGTAAAAAAATATTCTTACTAAATGAAATTCCTGATATTTTTTACAAAGATGAAATTAAATCTATGAATCCAATAATATTAAAAGGAAATTTAAATGAAATCAAATAGGCGGGCTCCGGCGGACTTCTTCGCTCCTTTCAGTCGCTCCGATCCTTACGGGGCAACTAACAGCGGATAAACGGCTCGCCTTCGGCTCACCCAAACTCACTTCGTGGGCTTCTTTTATCCGCAATATGTTAGGCGTAATTCCCTCAGGCGCATGATTGTTCTTTTGTGTATTTAAAAATAAACTAAGATACCTTTCTCCTCGATCCGGAAATACTGTAACAATTCTTTGATATTTCTTTCTTAATTGCTTTGCTGCTAGGAAATTCGCTCCAGAACTTATACCAACCAGTAAGCCGTATTTCCTAGCTAATTCTTTACTCATCTTGATAGCATCTTTGCTTTTTATTGCAATTACCTCATCTATTATATCGATATTTTCTTGAACTAATTTTGGAATAAAACCTTCACCAATACCTTGTATCTTATGTAAACTAGGTTTTCCTCCAGAAAGTACTGGTGATTCCGCAGGCTCCACTGCTACTATCTTAACTTTAGGATTGGCTTTCTTTAAGGCTTTCGCAACTCCGATCAGTGTTCCTCCTGTACCAACACCAGCTACAAAAGCATCAATTTTGCCTTTAGTTTCCTTCAAAATCTCTTTTCCAATTCCCAATTCATGCGCTTTTATATTATCTTTATTCTCAAACTGCCTAGGTAGCCATACATTCTTCTTTTTCTTTATTATTTCTTTGAATTTTCTCATTGCTCCTGCCATGTCTTCTTTACTTGGTGTTAATATTATCTCTGCTCCAAACAATCTCATAATTTTTCTTCTTTCTATGCTCATAGATTCAGGCATTATCGCTGTAAACTTATATCCTTTAACAGCTGAAATCATTGCAAATGATATCCCAGTATTTCCACTGGTTACCTCAATAATTTCCATTCCTGGTTTCAGCTTTTTTCTTTCTTCTGCTTTTTTCACCATATACCAAGCCATTCTATCTTTTATACTCCCTGTCGGATTCGTTGTCTCTAATTTTGCTAGTATCCCCTCTACTTTAACCATTGGCGTTTTACCAATTAATTTTTCGATTGCACCAATAATCACCTTTCATTTTCATTCGCTTTGCCTTCATTTCAATAACCTCCTAAATTGTTTTTAAAAAGAGCTAAAAGGTAAAAAAATTTAAGATGATAAAAATACCAATAAATTAAATTAACAACAACAAGAAACAGCCCTAGCTAATAAAACTTTATTTTGTTTTATTAAGGTTGTTGGCTGTCTCATAATCATACTAATCTTTTAAGTATTTATAAAACTTTCGGCGCCCTCGGGAACTCTGCGGTGCTCTTACGAGCATCATCACCTTAACGGGACAGATAAGCGGTAAATGGTTTCGGCTTCGCGGGCTTCGTTTATCCCAATCCGTTATACCAACAATAAGTTAACAGAATTGCTTACCGAAAGGATTAAATATCCAAAGGCTTTAAGAAATAATAGTGATAACTATGTTGATATGCGTTGAATGTGGCGAAGAATTTGAGGATTTCCAGCCAACCATAAACTACTTTATATGCCCTGAATGTATGATAGAACTAGAGTGATTTCTTCTCTGTTTTTTTTTTGTTTTTATTTTTTATTTAGGAAATTTCTCCCCAGCCTATAAGTCTCCATCTTCCAGAAATCTGTCGGGATACCGCAATTCTATTGCCCTTTTCAGCGCAAATAGGTATTTTAAGATTAATCTCCAGAGAATCTGGTCTTGCTGAAGAGACAATACCAATGGTTCTGGTAGTTCCACTTGTAATCATCAGCACATCACCTGTTTTTATCTCTCCGACCACAATTTCCTCTTTAGAACCCACAACCTTGTCAAACAGATGAACCTTCATGACTATCTTTTCATGAAGGGGGGGTAATTTTTCTGGATGGCCTGCAACATTTCCAGACAATCCATCGGATTTTGTAAGATAGGGGTCAAGTTCTGTAGACACACCCAGAAGACCACCAGGACCAGCTTCTTGCAGATCTTTCCTTGCTTTTTGAAGGCCTATGATTTTTGTAACAAGCGGCTCATATTTTTCCTTTCTTTTTATTCCGGGTCTTATTTCAATCGTATCACCAACCTTTAATCTACCCTGAATAAGCGAACCGCCTAACACACCACCTTTAAGCTTGGATATTTCTGTTCCAGGCTTGTTCACATCAAAGGATCGTGCTATATACATTAGTGGTGGTTTATTAAGGTCGCGTTTCGGTGTTGGTATGGTTTCTTCTATTGCTTGGATAAGAGCATCAATATTTATATGCTGTTGTGCAGATACGGGCACTATGGGCGCGTTTTCTGCAATAGTGCCCTTAAGAAACTCCTTTATTTGTCTGTAGTTTTCCTTTGCTTCCTCTTCTGTTACCAAATCTATCTTGTTCTGAACAACAACTATGTTTTTTATACCAGCTATATCCAGTGCTTTCAAATGTTCTCTTGTCTGAGGTTGAGGACAGGGTTCATTTGCAGAAACAAGAAGAAGAGCACCATCCATTAACGCAACACCAGAAAGCACCGTTGCCATCAAGGTTTCATGACCGGGAGCATCAACAAATGAGACGGTTCTCAAAGGTTTGCATTCAGAAAAGCACCTTATACATTTCGGAGTTGTAGAATAGCACTCAGGCTCTTTACATTTGGGACATTTATAGAAAGTGGCTTCAGCGTATCCAAGCCTTATGGTTATCCCTCTTTTCATTTCTTCAGAATGCGTGTCTGTCCATTTTCCTGTAAGCGCTGCAGTAAGCGTGGTCTTTCCATGATCCACATGTCCTACCATTCCTATATTCACTTCAGGTAAAAATCTTGGATCTATCTCTGAAATTCTATCACCCTGCTCAATCTTTCAAATTTATATTGTTAATTTTATATAAATTAGCTTAATATCCAAATATTATCCAGCATGGGCCCATAGCTCAGTCTGGTAGAGCACCCGGCTCTTAGCTTCCTAAGAGCCATCTGAGGGGTTGCAAAAACTCCCTGTGAAGGAAGGGTGATACCGGGGTGTCGTGGGTTCGAAATCAAGCCTTTTTACAGGAGGCTTTGCCTTCCACAAAAAGGCTTGAGCCAAAAACATACAAATAACCTTTCTTTACGGGAGTTACCACTTCCGCAAAGAAAGGTTAACCAAAGAAATATGTAAATAACTCCCTTGCTGCTAACATTTCCGCAATAAGCACTAACGGAAAACAGAATAATATTTGCACAGAAGGTCATGCAAACAAGACATTAGTGGAAACTTCGAAAGCCGGTAACGAAAATCCCACTGGGCCCATGCTTATTTTCCAAAAAGTTTAAAAACCCCCTTTACAATAATTATTCCGATGGCGGCCAAAGTGGGAGGGTTCACCCGTTCCCATACACCCTTTTGCCTTGCAAAAGCATTGCAGGGAAATGCAAAAGGTGGGGGAATCCGAACACGGTAGTTAAGCCTCCCTACGGTCTGGGGTGTAGTTCCTTCGGGAGCGAAACCCAGACAGCCGCCTGCTTTTTATGATCACACATCAAAATTCGGTTTGTATTTCGGTTGTATTACACCATCAAGCTGTTTTATATGAGAAATATACTGAACAGAAACCCTTCCTGTATAGAGAATCTCTTCATCACCACCAGAGTCCAGATATTCTTTCACCATTTTCCTTCCAGCAACATATACATTTCTCAAAAAATTCGCTCCTTTCTTGGATGTGTCACACAGACCTCTTTTTGAGTGATATGCACAAACAAAAGCTTCCTCTTTTGAGAATCCGGCCTTGAGAAGCACATTATAAATATCACAGAATGGGTTTTCTTCTGCCATTACCATTGCGATGATGTTTCCTGCCCTTTTCTTTCTTTTCTCATCGGTTTGTGCGCCAACCCTTTCTTCATTAACCAGTGCGAGACCTTCTGATGTAAAGTAACGGAATGGGAACCCGATAGAAAAAAGCGCATAGGGCTGGAGGCAACCATTCTCGTAACAAACCACATGCGTTCCTATCTCATGAATCTTCAGACCCTTTAAAGCGCTTAGGGATCTGTATTTTTTCGGTATCAGTATCTTTCTTTCATCTTCCAACACTATAATGTTTGCTATTTTATCAGAAATCTCTATTGAATATTCATGCTCTATTCCACAGGTTCTTAGATACGAACGGAATTCTTCCGCAACGGTTTCGGGAGATACCACTGCAGGTTCTTTCTCCACATCTTTTTTATAAAACTCCTTTGCCCATTCCACATCTTCTTGTGCAGGTTTAAGACAGAGTTTTTCTATTATTTCCTGAAAATCTTCAGAACCCCTGACAAGTATAGAATTAAAGTACATTTCCAGGTTGTTTATAAGTTCTTTCTGCAGAAACCCGTAAATATCACTATCATCTATCTCCTCTCTCAACACCTTTAATTCCCTTTTAATCTCTCTGCGATCAAAAGATACTTCTGGATATTTGAATTGTGGATTGTAGAGCGGATTTTCAAATACCTTTTTTCTCTCTTCCTTAAGATTCTCGGGAATAAGAAACTTCAACCATGCAGTGTGGCCTATTTTTCCGTTCAGCTCCCTGAGCCTTTCATCCACGTTCATAAAATAAACATTTTTAAATATTTATAAATTTTACTATTTTTTGGTAATTTCATCCAGCTTTTTATTCACAAGCATATCAGCTTTTTGAATATACGGATTTTCTCTTCTGACATGAACATAAAAAACCCTATCGAAGCCCTTTTCCCTTTCTCTCACCCGGTGAACAAGTTCCTGAAGGTGTTTTTTTCTAATCTTATATTTTCCTTTAAGCTGATTCACAACAAGCTGACTGTCCAAGGTTATAACAACCTCTCTTGGTAAAAACTTCTTTGCTAACTCCAGAGCCTTTATTACAGCATAGTATTCTGCTTCATTGTTTGTTTTTGTTCCCAAATATTCACCGTGCTCTTCCAGAATCCTGCCTTTCTCATCAGCAATCACAATCCCTATAGCTGCCGGACCTGGGTTTCCCCGGGAACCCCCATCAGTATAGAGGTAGAGCTTCTGATGCATAATGGATCTGTAAATATTTGTTTAAATTCTTCATATTATTTCATCCATTTCACAACTCAATAACCGCTCTATCCTTGCAGAACTGCTTATTTATGGTAGTATCCGATATATACTTCTGCCTGAGCTTGCAGAATCCGAGAATAATCATACCTTTTCGATATTTGTTTTCCCTTTCCTTGAGAAAATACGGACACTTCCTGCAATCCATGGATTTAAATTCGAAAGGAATTTTTAAAAGTTTTAGATTGAAGTAAAATCTACAGCATGATAAAAAAAATCAAACTTGTGAACTGGAAATCCCATCTGGATTCTGAATTTAGATTTTCCCAAGGGGTTAATGTTCTCGTAGGTATAATGGGTTCAGGAAAATCCAGTGTGATGCAGGCAATTTCCTTTGCTTTATTCGGAACGTTTCCTGCACTGCAATCAAGAAAGGTTTCGCTTGATGAAATGATAATGAGCAGACCGCAAAAAATGAATCGTGCAGAGGTACAGCTTACCTTCTCTCTTGATGAGAATGAATATTGCATAATGCGTGCAATAGAAAGAGGGAAAGGAACTGTAAAAGCTGAAATAAGAAAGAACGGCAGGCTTATCAATGTAAACCCTCAGGGTGTGACAGAAGAGGTTGAGAGAATACTGCAGATGGATTATGAGCTTTTTTCCAAAGCAGTGTATGCTGAACAGAACAATCTGGATTATTTTTTGAAAATACCGAAAGGTCAACGAATAGAGCATATAGACAGAATGTTAAAGCTGGATAGATTTGAAAGAGTGAGAGAAAATGCGGTTTCTCTGACGAACCGAGTTCGGCAATCTGCCAGAGATTTGAAAAGAATAGTTGAGGATATGGAAAAGGAAAACCTCGAGAAAAAAATCCAAATGCTGGATGAGGAAATAAAGACCTTAAATCAAGACAAGGATTGTTTAGAGGCATCTCTGCAAAAGATCGATAATGAGGTGTTGATACTCACCTCAAAAATTTCCGAGCTTGAAAAAACAGAGGAAGAACTGCATGAAATTACAAAGACCCTGGAGGGTCTAAATTCAAGCATAAAGGAAATAGAAAAGTCTCTGATTGCTAAAAAAGAAAAACTTTCTGGAAAGAAGGTAGACGAGGAGGGATTGAAGTCCATAGATGAAAAAATAAAGGAGCTGGAAGAGGAATTAAAACTTAAAAGAGAAAAGGAAAAGGCACAAAGAGAAGAGCTAGCATCGCTGCAAACAAAGATCTCAGTGCTTCGAGCAGAAACAGAAGAATTGAAGAAAGAAATAGCTGAAAAGGAAAAACCTTCTGATATTGAAGAAAGGGTTAAAAACAAACTGGGTGAAAGACCAGAAGAGATTATAGAGCAGAAAGAATCCCAGCTGAAGAGCCTCAAAGAACAGTTATATTCAATGAAGGCAGAGAAAGAAAATCTCCAAAAATCCACTTTAAGCCTAAAAGACGCCAGAGAAAAATGTCCTGTATGCGAGAGTGAAATAAGTAGAGAAAAAAAGGAAAGATTGCTGAGAGAAAGAGAAAAGCAGATAGGCGAGATCGAGAAAAACATAACCGAGACTGAAGGGAAAATAGCGCTGATTCAGAATTTTATTGAGGAAGCAAGGATAATACTTGCAGAGTTTCAAAACTATCAGGAAATAAAAAAATCTATAGTAGAAGCCCGAAAAAAACTTCAGGAAATGGAAGAAGAGATAGTAAAACTCGAGAACCTGAAGAAGGAATCGGAAAGAAAATCTATAAAAATCAAAGAGATTCTCGAACAAAAGGAGAAATTCCTTAAGCAGTTTATAGCAAAGAAAGAGGAAATGAAAGCTATTGTTGAAGAGATATCCCATATAAAAGAGATGGAATCGAGATTGAGAGAAAAGAAAATACAAAAAGAAATGCTTTCTGAAAAGGAAAAAACACTCTCCTCAAAACTTAAAGAGCATGATCTGAAGGAGCTGAGAAGCAGACTTCAGGAGAATATCGCTGAAAAAAGCAAACATGCAACTAAAATAAAAAACATTGAAGAAATGATAAAGGAAAAGGAAGAAAGAAAAGAGGAGTATAAAAAAAGATTCAATCTTCTAAAAAAGTACAAAACCGAAGTGAAAACAAGCAATGAAATAGTAAAAAAACTGGAGCTTTTCACAGAAGCGGTGAAAATAACTCAGGATCAGTTAAGAGAGGAATTTCTAAAAACCGTAAATGCTATCATGAATGAGATATGGCAGGAGATCTATCCCTATCAGGATTTCCAGGGAATAAGACTTGTGATAGACAAGGACTACACCCTTCAATTAAAAACCTCTGATGGATGGGTAAATGTGGAGGGAATTGTATCCGGAGGTGAAAGATCCATCGCATCACTGGTTTTGAGAATAGCATTTTCTCTTGCGTTCATACCGAACCTGAAATGGTTGATACTCGATGAACCTACACACAATCTGGATACCAATGCCATAGAAAAGTTCAATGAAATACTCAGAGAGAGAATGCATTCATTTGCGGATCAGGTTTTCATAATAACTCATGAGGAAAGGCTTGCGGAAGCTACAACAGGAAGTGTTTACAAGCTGGAAAGGGATAAAGAAATGAATGGACCAACGATTGTTAGAGAAGCCTAACAATCAAAAACCAATATAACCCTCCAACCCAAAATATCTATATAGCATGCATAAACTCAAAGCCCAGGGCTGGCAGATCGAGGAAATAACAAAACTCTTTCTCGTTCTCATAATAGGCCT